>Ga0247763_1000122_pt1 | contig 38314 bp, 33 predicted proteins | sample UWRJL141409B4_FD_179926 | JGI IMG/M metagenome (GOLD analysis project Ga0247763, IMG submission 179926) | Plant litter microbial communities from Arlington Agricultural Research Station in Wisconsin, United States - UWRJ-L141-409B-4 | ecosystem: Environmental > Terrestrial > Plant litter >... | reverse complement strand
TTCACCACCCACGCTTACTTCAACTTTTCTTAAAAAAAAAACAAAAAACCCTCCTCCCCCCCCCCCCCCCCCCCAAAAAAAAAAAAAAAACTCTTTGCGAAAACAGAGAACAGAATAAACGAGAAAGAAAGAATAATCGTAGGTGACTCGTGGAAGAAAGAGGGGAGAAAGAGAGAAGGGGAAGGAGACAAGGACAAAAAAGAAAGAAGAAAGAAAATGAAAAAGAATGACGACCCGATTAAATCTCAAACCAAAAATTGGCGCGACGTCGTCTTTTAAACAATACGCGCCCACGATACTGGCAATGATTGCGATGATGGAAAATGTCGAATTTCCCGATCCGCTATCTAATTAATACACGCAATAGAATGGAAAGCTGGATATCATTCTTGAAATAATTCCCCCAAAAGATCGGCGTTGTCGGTGTTCCGTCGCGCTGTTTTGAATTTCTGTGTTGCCCAAAACGGGGTTTACGAATCCGAATGTCTCAGAAAGAAACAAATATAAATATAAATGCTGATGATCTGGACTATGATGATGGGGTCATCAGAGTCCGGGCGAGGGTGAGACCGCCTAGTGTGGCGAATTTTGTTGCCACCGGGACGACGCCCAAAGGCAGTTAGTTAGTTGTGACGACGGCCTGCGTAAGACGGGGACTAGGCCGACCGTGCAAGTTGAGTCTGAGCCTGAGCCTGCGCATGGGACACGGACTGGTGACAGTTTCCCAAGTCATGTCCATAGTAGGTTCCGTATCCAATCTCGGGCATGGGGCGTGGTACACACCCTAGAATAGTTGCTGTGCTCTACATCGACAATGTGGAGAGAGTGGGTGGCTGGCTCATGTCTACTAGCTGGCACTGAAAAAAGAGATTTCTTTATCGGAATCTAGGTACCTATCTACCAATCCTCCTACAAAACCATTCAAGATTTCGCAGGTTTATTAAGATACCTAGGTAGCCGTACCCAGTTTACACTTTCCTAGACACACACGCTTCCAAACTACATTTATTTACACTCAGGTGATTACCTTTGACCACATAACTGCAGCTCCAAGTTACTTGACCGAGGGCGTCGAACGAATCGGCCCAGTTGTTAATGCGAAATGAGCGCGGAAAGATCCAGAGGGCGTATCAGATGGGTTGCAGGGGATTGTCATGAATGTAGGTACAATGCCTGCAACCGTGGTCCCTCCCTCGGTGCCCAGAGTTTCAAAAGGCCGAAAAAGACGTCAGAGTCCATGCTGGTCGCCAAGTCCTCCTCGGTCACCGCATTGGATATGCCCCCAGCCCAGCGCCTGATGGCCAAGTTGATTCAGGCAGGTCAAGTACTTATGCCGGATCAAAATTAGAAGAAGGGTCCGATTTTGCTGAGCGGATACTGTGGTTTCATACGCCGGCGCCGCTTCTCCGGGACTGGATCATCTTCCTCCTCCTCCTCTATATCATAGTACTCATCGTCATCATCATCACTATCCTCATCTAAGCCATCAGACTCAGAATCGGACTCGGAGGATGATGTGGCTTCGTCTTCCGGCTGGCGAGGGAGATTCAAAGCCTGCTGCTCCATAATACTCTTATCTCGAGCGCCGACCTGGACGCAGCCGCTGTTTCCGTCAAAGTACAGCGGCAATCTCAATGTTTCCATGGGAGTCCAATGGAGGTTTTGGCGCCGTTTGTAGTGTTGCGACAGCACCAGTTGCCATTTATGGTCATCGTCGTTGTTGTCCTCTGCCGCTGCCGTGTCGGTGAGGTACATGGAAAACTTCCACGTTCCTTGCTTTCGCTTGCCGAGGTAAATCAAGTCGTAGGCCCGCTTGACACGCATGACTTGTCTTTGGTTCTCTGGAAGGAGAGCAAAGAAAGAATCGCAGACGAGTTTAAACTCGTCGCCGTTCCGGACGGGCAATGTAACCGCGTAGGCTTTGGTATTATTGCTTGCTGCTCCTCCTGCTCCTCCAGTCTCACACTCGAGTAGGACACAGGCAGAGTGATCCCATAATCTGACAGCAGGTTTCGGCTTCCCCTGTTTCGAGCACTGCCGCATCTGAATGCCTATGGCAGCGCCGCGGGCAAAGAACTGCTCGACGGTGAGGGTTTCGCTGACGACATAGGCGGCAGCCGTGGCTACTTTGGCGGAGCTGTATACGTTTTGTTTGTCAGAAACCGAGTAAACACACACACACACAAGGTACCTGGGTGGTAAGTAAGAAAAACTCACTCATACGTCAAGCCGACAAAATTGTCAGTAAAGACGATTGGAATCTCGTGCCTTTCTCTCTCCCAGGTCCATCATGTGCGACTTGACGGCCGGATTGCGGGCTGTACCGCCCGAGACGACTACAACCGGGTTGGGCACGCGCTCGCTGTCCGTCTTGGCCATGTCAGCGAGGCGTTCCATTTGTCGGGCGGCTACATTGAGCGGGCGCTCGAGACCCTTGCGCCAGGTATGTTGAATATCCTCAACGCTCAGCTGGAGTAAGAAGCCGGAATGGGAGTCCATGTAGTCGCGTGTGAAGGGGCAGATCATAGAGACGGATTTGCGGGAATCGGTTGATTGTCCCTTTTGTGGCCGAAACTTATTAAGGAATTCCTCCAAGTATTCAGGAGGCACCGGAGTTTCCGTCTGGTCAGACCACTGCGTGGAAAACCACATGGCGACGTGGTGCTCCCACTGTTCGGAGCCCCCTCCAGCGCCTTGTTCAATCGTTAGCACAGCAAATACCTGATGCGCCCGGGAAGAAATGCTTACCAAACGCTTTTCCGATCCTAAAGAAGCCATTCCCAAAGGGGTCATGAGCATCGCGGGAAACGCCAAACAGGCAGCCATTCTGTTGACAGATATTAGCACTCAGATTGATGCTGACAGCGGGCAGGTGAAAACACTACCATATTATGTCCACCATAGTCGATAAACATGATGGTACTGTATTCCTGTCTCGGGTCCACCTTGGACGCATGAAACTTGTACATGTAACGCGCGAGTGCTTCAGTCTCGGTAAAGAAGAAGATGATGGCTGGGTCCATAGTAAACACCTCCGAGACGAGGGCGCGGTAGACATCCTCAAATTCCAAGGTCCACTGCACGGGCAATGTGAGCCCGATCTTGGTGATGTGGACGTTTTCCTCCCGGCACCTGGCCAGCACCTCCTCCCGCAGGACCGACAGAAGATCAACGAGGCCCTGGCGGAGGCGGGCGCGGAATTGCGCGTCGTCCTTCCGGGCTCGGAGATGGTGGACCGGCGGGTACTGCTCCAGCAGCTTGTCACCGGCATTAGCCAGTATGTAAAAGACATACTTGGCCGAGACGGACTGGCGTGTGGTATCTTGCCGGTCAACCAGGTATAGGGGCGCTGGCGGGCCCGAGATCGCAGAGGGTTGCTCATCGAAGACATAAATCTCTGAGGGAAATTCCCCCGGGAAACTTGTGCCTCCGATGCCATAACTGTGGCGATTTTCGATGACTTTTGGCCCGGACTCTGTCCAGAGACATGCACGGGTCCGGTGGCTTCCAATGTCTATGCCCAGTGTGCTGTACCGGGGGGTATTGTCAGATGGCGGTGGTGAAAAAAGAGAAGATGAATAGGTAATTCTGCCTCGTCGGGGGAATCAAAATACATACCATGACTTCTGGGCTTCCGGGCCAGAATTACTGGCTGCGGGCGTCTTTTTGGCGCGCTTGGCTTCGGGTGAGCCACCGCGCACTCTTCGGTGCGACGCGCGTTTGGGCATGGCGGAGATGGGGTGGATGTCTTGAGGGGGCTTGCGGAAGAAAGTCGAGATGGTGGAATGAGCAGGGAGAAAGGTTGAAGAGAAGAAAATAACGGGTCCCTTGCCGACAGGTGTGGATATCCTCTTGGGCTCTGGACGGTGATAAAAAGAAGTCCCTCTGCGTCAGCTAGCTCGGAAAAGGCAAGGAGGAATTGCTTCCCGCGGCGTATTTTTTTTCTTGGGAAAAGAAAATCTGGGCGTGGACTGTGCCGTGGTTGCTCGGGGGCTAGAGGTTGCTTCCTCTTTAGTCCAGAAATTCAGACCAGACCGGCGCGCGAACCCTCGCACCCTGTAGGCCTCTGTCAGCCAATCAAGACTTGGCTGTCCCCAGGCCCTGGATTTGCTGGGACTCGCACACCTTTACAAGGAACAACTGGGTCACTCCAGCTCCCCATCTTCCGCTTTCTTTCCATCTTCCTTCATCCCCGACTCTTACCATGACCCCGCCTCGTCCTCGCACCTCCCCTGGGGGCGCCCCCGACGCAGTCGAGGCTCGGTTGAAAGAAAAGCTCAAGTCCATCCACCAGCAGAGGGAACGGCTCGCCGAGACGATTGGAGAGCAGTTGATCGCCACAATGGTCCAGTACAAACGCGAAGACCAGAGACTCGTAGATGAGCATGGCCAGCTGCTTTCCCAGCTGCCAGCTCGGTTCGCTGGCCCCGCCAACCCTTCCCGGCGTCCCGAGTCCTGTGCCAGCGTTCCAGACCGCTTCTACTTTGGCGGCGCTGGCATGGCAATAGTCGTCTACCCATCCGAGGAACGCTTCAATGCCCCTCCAACACGCGAGACCCGTCCCGCGACATCACGGCCGGCATCGCCAAGACGAGACTCATTGCCCCTGACGAGCCTCTCCTCGGCCAGAGCACCGTCCGAACCCGAACTCCCCGTCTTGGAGCCAGAACACACGGTGGCGCCCCTTGGCGGCAAACAACCAGCCCGTCCCGATCGGTCATCTCCAGATGAGCTTGCTCCGGGCCTGTCTCCATCCCCTCGGCGCAGGCAAAGGAAGCGACGGGCCTCTGATCAGGAAGCAGAATCAACACCAAAGTTCCTGTCGACCTCGATGCCTGTGCCGAATGCTCGGGCGACTGGCGCTGCCCGTCCCAAGTCAAACTCGACCCGGTTCCGGATTGTCCGGTGTATCCAGTGTGCCAGACGCAAGGTGAAATGCGACAAGGGAAGGCCATGCTTGAGATGTGTACGTATTGGATTGGCCGAGGAGTGTACCTATGCACAGGAGAGGGTCGACACAGACATGTGATTGGAATCACCTAGGAATCCTGGCTATACCAGAATTCAAGACTTCCCGCTACCACCAGATGTCGAATTCTTGCTGTCGTAAATGTGCTTGGCAAGAAGGGTAAGCAATCACAACTCACAAGATTTACCAATACTACCTCCAGGCCCAGCCCTGTAACCGAAGGACCCAGATAAGGTCCAAGATTCCATTCCATTGGTAGCCTGGATATATTAAATGCAGCCAGGTTATTATCGCATTCAGCTGCCCAGTCTCCTTTCCTGGTTGGCCAAAAGTTCTTCCGACGGCTAAATCCTTCAATGCTGCCCTGGGATCGCATTACCACACCCAACTGCAGTCCAGACACCAGCTCTTTGGACACTGATTTGAATCACCAGTACATGGCATACTTTACGCACCATGTCACCGCAGCCCCGGCTATTAGTGTGGGGTGTTCTGGGTCTACCCGTCGACTGCCGTTGTATGGCCCACTCGTCAACTGCGGGTGTTATTTATTAGTTTCCTACCCCACGCCTTAATGATTGAACTACTCACGAATCGCCGGCTGGCTTCAGCCCTACCAGCAAAATGGCCCACGGAAAACGCGCCGATGACTCGTTTCACACAATCCCCAACTACAGACCTATCACCTTGCACCGGCCATTTCTCGCCATTCTCGCCCTGTATCTCGCGTGCCTGATTGCTCTCCTCGAGTATGGCTGTCGGACATTCCCGTCCTCGCACGCAAATACGCCCCCAGTGCCGCCAGATGACAAAACACCGGTTCGTAACAACACGGTACTGGTGTCCGCCCCGCTGGGTGCACCGAGGCAAACTATCGGTCCCAGCGTTTCCACCGTGGCGATGAACCGGCCGAGATCTCTGACAGCGCCAGAACTCAGTAGCGCCTCCTCGATCAACGGCGCCAATGGGACCACAGCCCATCGGACCCAGACCCTAACACAAACTAGCCCAGTTGATATCAGCCAGATAACACCCGTATCCTTTGCTGATCGTCAAGCGTATCCACCAGAATACCTGGCCGCATTCCAGACACCCGAGGCCTCGAACGATAGCAAATGGCTGAACCAATCCTCAACAAAAACAACAACAACAACAACACTGGCGACGTTGACAACACTTCTCCGACGCCATCCGGATCCCTCCAACTACGGCCGGCTTAGCGGGCCCATGGTCAAAGTCATATACACGATAACGTGGGATGACATGAGCGCTGTTTCCGACATAACCTGGATGGGGCCCGGGGCGTTTCCCACAATAGATTGCGCTTTGGATGTTATGGACATGGTTTTGGAAATAGCCGAAGCAAAAGGCCTGTATATGGCCGCAGGGATCGCCACCTGTGATGGACCTGCTTTGGTTTTCCACGCCCCCAAGTGCTGGACTGCGTGGAATTACGTGGCCAGTTTGGAAAACAAGTTCCGCGCCAGGGGGTTGCCATTGCTGGTTCGTAACGATCGGATTATGACGGACCAGAGTGTTACCGGCGTGGATCCTGCTACGGCGCAAATGTGTAGGGAGAAAATAGAGAGAGATCCAGAAGATGCGGCGGGGGCGACGGCGAGCAACGCAGTGACGGTCATAACCATGAGGGATTCCCAGGGTGTGCCCGAGGCTACTCTCACTGCGGATATCATCAATCGTGTCGATTCTTCAGGGTCGACAACCCCGGTGGCGACCGTGATTCGATCAACCAGCAGAGAGTTTACCGCGATTACCATTACCAGCGGAGGAACAACCACCACCGCCACCGCTCGTCTTACTACCCTCACCAATTCCCGAGGTCAACCCACCGCAACCGCCGCGCTCATTCCTCTGAGGAATCCCTCCAACGGAGCCACCACGGGCACCAGTACGCGAACTATTTCCGTTTCATCAGAAACGGCCTTGACATTACGAGACTCCCGCGGCCAGCCCACCGCGACCATTTCCGTCCGCCTCCCTCCTCCGGATAGCTATTTCACACTTACCGGACCAAACGGGAATCCCATCTTGACCATCACGCGAACCTATCCGCTCCTCCCAACCTCCACACCCTCCGAGGGAAGTAGAGGAGGAGGAGGGGTGCCAAGAGAAGAGGATAGCTTCCACCCGATTTCATCCACGGAATATACGGCTGTTCTGGTCCTTCCGGTATTACTAGCGATTATTGCGACAATCTTGGCGCAGAGTGTGCATGCGGATCTGCAGGCTTTGTTGCCGTTTCATTCTCTGACTGCGGCATCAACATTGACACCGTGGGGAGGGGAAGGAGGACAAAGAGGCGTGACGGCGCGCGAGTCCCTCACGCTGATAACCTCGGGGATTCCCGGATTTGCCAACAGTTTCCGCTTTCTTACCAACCAACGCGACCCACTTTCCTTGTTCTCGTATACTCTTATTGTGGTAGTCGCCGTGGTAACTTCTTTGTCCAGCGAAGCGGTGGGGATACAACTACACGGAGAATGCACCAAAGTTGATTTTCGGGGTTGTTATATGGGCATTGCCGTCTTCCTCGGGCCAAGTAGGGCGATTCAGGCATTGCTGGGTCTGGGGGTCATAATGGTAGTAGGGATGGGGTTGGTTTTGGGAAAGTGGAGGACGGGCGTGCTCGAAAATCCGTTAAGCATTGCCGCCATGGCGAGGTTGGTGCAGAGCCCCCGGTTGAGGGAAGGGATTAGAGAGGTGAGGAGTGAAGAGGGGGATTTTTTTGCGGAGATTAGGAATAGGGAGGTTACCCGACAGTTGGAGGGGTATCGGTTTGCGTTTGGTTGCCAGCAGGGAAGGGAGGGGTATGGTATTGTTGTGTTTCCGACCACAGGACAAGACATGGCGGCGAGGATGTCTCGGAAACATACTGCCCCGGCCCGACCACCAGCACGGACGAGAAGAAAACAGCCCAACATGTTCAGACGCACGCGGGAACGACTAATTGACGGTCTCGGCCTGCTCCTGCTCTGGGGCCTAGTCATCCTCATCACGTATTACAACACGACGCAGTACCACGAGAGCGGGTTCGAGAAATTTATGAACAACCAAAACTTTGGCGTGCGGACCTTGTTTACCGGAGTGGGCGTGTTGGTGTCGCTTCTTTGGAATCATTTATTTTCGCGTAAGTCAAGTCTAGTTCAGTCCAACTTGGCCCCCCGGAACAGACAGACAGGCAGATACTAACAGGATCACTTGACGTCCGATAGGCTCCGCAACGTTGGAACCCTACCGCCAACTTTCCCTCCCTCTCCCCCCCGTCCAAAGCACGCACTGGATCTCCCACCCGACCCCGACGTCTGCATTCCCCGGTCTCGCCACGTCTCTTTTTGGCAGTAAAAACCTCTGGATGGCCACGGTATCATTCACAGCTATCCTTGCCAAGTTCACCCCGTTCTTACTCTCCACCATTCCGTTCAGTCCGATCCAAACTTGGAAAATGCACGTCGTTTGTGCGTGGACGACGGTGGGCTGTTTGAGTTTTATGAGTGTAATCATCTTGTCTGGCTTGGCGTGGATCAAGTATCCGGGGACATGTACATGTATGCCGGTCGATGTTACGACGTTGGCGGGACGCATCTATTATCTTTGTGATTCGAAGATGGTGGAGGATTTTAGCGTACCGGCGAAGGAAAAAGAAAATGAAAGATATAGGTATAGGTTTGGGAAGATGGTGGGCGAGTCAGGCGAGGTGAGAATTGGGGTTGAGAGGGAGAGTCCAGATGTACCCAAGTAAGGTACGTATGCAAAGTAGGTAGATAGTATCAAAGTACCCAAGTACGCAGGTAGACACACCTTTTATCACCCTCACTCTCCAGCGCCTGAGGTCTTGGCTCCTGGAACCGAGGCCCTGGAAACCCTGCGATTGGCCTGTTCGCCACCACCGTCGCTTAAAGTGCGGCCATCAGAATCCACCCAAGGCCCCGGCCCCACGGGCTCTCCCCTCAAGTTTACGCAAGGAGGCTTGTTGAAATGCAAAAGCAACTGCTATACCCCGAACTGAGCCACTCATCTCGCCATCTCTAGCTGTAATTTCTGCAAATCATCATCAGAATACCCATCCAAATCTTCCCCCTCCTTTTTACCTCCCCCCATTTCCCTCATCAGATCATCCTGTCCCTCTTTAAACAATGCCAACACCCCCTTCGCCCCTACCGCTGCCGCCACGTCCAAAGGCGTCCTCTGTTTCTTGTCTTCCAGTAAAGGATCCAACCCCTTGATCTTCACCAAACTCTTGAACCAAGTCACTGAACCCTCCACCCGCGACTCTACCACGGCATGCAGCAACGATTCACTTGTGTCATTAAGGGCTTGAAAATTCATCCCAACCTTGTCAAACAACTCCCATAGCACCAACCTAATGTCCTCCGAGTTGTCTACTACATTTGGCGGAGCGGCAAACATGTTCGTGTGAACGGGAGTGGTCTCAAGAGTGAGCTTCCCGCTGCGGAAGAAGCTGAATAGGGGCGTTTCACCCACCGCATTGCGAGCATTGACATCGACCCCTAGAGCGATGAGTTTGTTGAAGAGGCTAGCCATGGGGCAGGTGAGCTTGTTGCTTTTGTCGATTTTCCACGTCAAGGCGAGCAGCAGATGGAGCGGGGTGTTTCCTTGCGCATCAGGGAGAAGGTGATCTGCACCGAGGGATAGGAGAGTCTCAGCCCTGTAGAGATGTCGCGTGTCTGAGGAAAAGGCAATCCCTATGGAGGCCATTGTTAAAACAAGGTGCAGAGGGGTTCGGCCGAGGTTATCTTGCGTGTTTACCAAGCCTGGCGCGGCGAGGGCGGTGCGGCGTAAAAGTTGGACGACGTTTTGGGGCTGATCATTACAATCGTCGCGCATGATCAAGCAGTGAAGGGCCGTTAAGCCGTCGTTGGTCTTGGCGCAGATGTCTGCGCCACGGTTGAGGAGCGTGTCGAGTAGCTCAGCGATGTCATTCGCAGAGGCGCTCATGCATACCGTGTGAAGAAGAGTGCAGCCTCTTGAACAGCGTGTCTCAATGTCCAAGCATGGCAGGTTGATGAACATGCGGCTGAATCGGCTATTCCCCATGACACGGTGCATGATGGTGGTCTGGTCGTCGTATGCCGCATTGGGGTTCGCTCCGTAATTGAGAAGCATCTCGACTATTTCGGTGCGAGAATTGAGCTGGATGGCGGTATCTAGCGGGTACAAGAACGCGCTTACTTCCCCGCCACCGTGGCCATAATAACCCCTTAAGGCACGCGAAAAGGTGAGGGGCGCCTTTTCGGCCACTTCAACGGCACGGCTGAAGTCTTCTTCTGTCCGTCGGATATTGGGGTTTCCGCCGTGTTGCAGCAGGGCTTCAAGGAAATCGATCTTGCCTTTTTCAATCACCGAGGTAAAAACCGACCCTGTCGCTTCGGCGCCGTTCCGTAGAAGTAGTTTAAACACTTCAATATCCCCGGTGGCGCGAGTAAGACAACAATGGCCCCGAGGATCTATGACGTTGACGTCAGCTCCATGGGCTACCAGAGCTTCAATGGCTTCTAGTCTGAATGATGGTACTGGAATCTGCCCCAACGCGGCCAGCAACGGCGTGAAACCGGCGCCATCCCTGATCTCAAGATTTGCGCCTTTCTTGATCAAGTACGATATGCCCAATGTAACCTGCCATCCGTGTGTCTGCTGAGAGAGCACGTGGAGGGCTGTTTCGTCGGCAATCGGTTCCCCGCCTCCACCATGTCTCGCACAAGAGAGGTTCCTGATGTTCACATCGGCATCCAGGTCTTCTACAAGCACTCGAAGAACCTCCATGTTGCCCGAGTGGCAGGCCTCCAATAATAACGGATAGGTCATTCGCCTCTCCGATTTGCCCATTTGCTGCTTTGACGCATGCGTGCGGAAACCCCAGTCATCGAGTTGGGAGAGCAGTTTCTTGGTAGCCACCTTCTTGAGGAGAGCCGCAAATCCGCCAACGACGAGGTCACGTAAAATCCGATATCCGTATTCATTGGCATCAAGGCCCCCTGAATTAAGAATAACCTCCGTGGCCAATTCATAGTCTCTCGTTTTCATCAACGCCTCGTACTTCCAGTTAGGCCTCATGGAACGGAAATTTTGCCGGCGTTGGTCTGCTGGATTGTATCGAAGAATAAGCTCACGGTATACATTCCGCTTTGCAACAGAATGTTGCACATCAAAGTCGCTCAACTCGTCTTCTGTTGCTGCTGGGAAGAGGACCTTTCGCTTTCGGATCAGGCACTCGACGGCATAATCAGCACCCTGCCGGGCGGCGGATTGTATGGCGCCATCAATTGTCTCCAGCGTTGGAGGCATGTGAAATGCAAGCATATCGATAATTTCTTCTAGGCGTTGAGTGGGAAAAGTCAGGGATTTAGGATCCTTGGGTCGGCCTTTGTCGTTGAGGAGCACGCCTCCCGCAGTGGGCTTCCAAGGGTCTCTAGACCCATTGTAGCTGTACCCTTCCCAGACCCAGAGTTGGTCTTCGGCTTCAAAACCTGCGCAGGCATACCAGGAAGCGCCAGGACGAGGTTTTGGGAGACAATCCGACACGTCGGACGCTCCAGCCTCGAGCAGAAGGCGAACGCTCTCCGAGTGTCCGGATGTGCAGGCAAATTGCAAAGGTGTCCACCTATTGTAGTCTTTCGTGTTCGAATTCACAGCCTGCAGAAACTCTCGCTCGCTGTGCTTGGTTTTGATCCAGTTCAACAGGGTGGCAATGATATGCGGCTGTCGCGACCTGGCTGCGAGGTGCAGTGGCGTCAGTCCTTCCGAGGTTGTCCTCATGGGATTCGCACCAGCCCTCAACAATAAGCGCGTGGTATACTCGCAGTGTGTCGAGGCAAGATGGAGAGCTGTGACACCATCGTGGTCGGTCTGGTCCACTCCATGCTCCGCGTAATGGCTGATGATGTATTCCAACGGGGTTGCCCACCTCTCAGTTTCGGGGCCGGGGCCGCCATTTTCGCCCCTTGGGTCCCGCTTCAAATCAAGCCGGCCGTCTGTGTATGTGCTGATTAGGTGCAGTGGTGTACGTCCGGCGTGGTTTGCTTGTCGTATATCGACATCGAGTTCGATGAGCATCTGCACGTCGCGCGGGGCCTCGCCAGGGTTTAACGGCGCGGCAATGCCACAGACAAGCAATTTGGGTATGCGCATGTGCCAAAGCGTGTTGCCTTCATAGTCGGGTTTCTTTGGGTCCAGGCCATGCTCGACATATTTTAGAAAGTCTTTCCTTTCGTCGTAGTGGTCATATCGGTGGAAGAGAGTGCGTCCCTTGAAGTCCACAGTGTCAATCTTTGCTCCTACGCTGAGCATGGTGTCCCAGCTGTAGCTGAAGTTGGAAGAGTGCGAGGAGGCCAACCTAAAAAAGGGCGTCCTGCCTTCGTTATCTCTTGCTTCCAAGTTAGCTCCAACTTCGACAAGAGCCCGTAGAATGCTCTCGCACGCGTCCTTCGGTGTGTTTGAACGGCCAACGAGCAGGTGAAGCGCTGTCTCCCCTGCGCGATTGGTGGCGTTTGGGTCACCTCCACGCTCGCGGAGACGGCGAATCAGATGTGGGATTTGTTCCAGAACCTCCTTGTCCTTGCACCAAATCTGGCTTGCGAGATGGAACCCGCCGTTTTTGGAATAGCCACCCACCGCGAGGGGACTGGCCCCAACCTCCAGCAAGATCAGCGCGATTGAAACCTTGCCCCTTTGCAGTGCGTAGAGCAAGAGGGTGAGTTCCTCTTTCTTCGTCTTGCTTTCCAGATCTGTCTTGGTGTCTGCCAAAATCACCCGAAGGACGTCTTCGTTATCGCAGTTGTGTAACACAGTCTCGCCCTCTTTGTTGGTGGTGTTGGGATCCGCCCCAGCATCGAGCAGAAGACGCGTGAGAACTGGGTCCGCAACGTTATGTAGAAGAGAGTTACCTTTACTGTCGAGTTGTTTAGCGTCAGCGCCTGACCCAAGCAGTAGTTCGAAACACTCTATAGTCTCTTCATGCGAGTTTGATCTAGTGGCCAAGGGCTGATCCACCAGAGCATGTAGCGGGGTGTTGTTCCCGGAGTCGTACTCTGAATCCGTCGACGCCCAAACATTTGGGTCGGCCCCGGCCTGGAGTAGCAGGCGGATAATATTGCTACTTCTTCGCATGCATGCATAGATGAGAGCCGTGGAGCCTTTTTTGTCCAGTCGAGTATTTACATCCACCATTGGATGTCGAAGTGCCAGCATGACGGCCTCGGGTCGATTCGCCATCACTGCTTTGCGTAACAGCCCATTCGCCTCTTCCGAAGTCTTGATCAGCGGGAAGAAAACATCTAGCACGGCCATATGTCCGTTGCGACATGCAGAATATGCAGGACTCTCCTGCCAGGGGTTGCGAAATCCATCTATGCATCCACTGGTGATTCTCGCGTCTTGAAATGGGTTGACACCAGAGTCAACTAGAATCTTGGCAACTCCGGGACGATTGCTGATTGCGGCCAAGTGCAGCGGCGTATATCCGCGACGTTCTGATACGTTGACATTTGCTCCGGCCTTTAAAAGCAGTCCCACAATATCCTCATATCCTTGCGCGGCAGCAACACAGAGCGGTGAGCCCTTGTCATCACTGCCCGCTTCTATATCCGTTCCTGGTCTGCCAAGTAATATCTTGACATACTCGGTGAGTCCCAGCTTGACAGCGGCCATCAAGGGACTAGAACTGGATTGGTTGTATTCGCCAAAGATACCGGGATCAAGACCCGGACGCGACAACTTTTGCAAATTTGTGCCAGACAAGAGTTTGTCAATCTGGGTGTTTACCGCTGAGGATTGGTGTCCGGATATAGCCGATTTCCTGGTGTGAACATGCCAGTTCTTCGCAGCATAATCGAGGAAAGGGTACGTGAGATTCAAGTTGCTCGGCTTGCTTCCATATCCGCGGAGGGGATCAGCCCAGGCTGGCGCACGATTGAATAAGGTGGAGCCGGGCTGAGCAATGATGTGCCAATCCATCCGAGAGTTTAGCTTGGTTCGGTTTTGTATCTGGTCCAGAGGGCCCGATAGTAGGTACGACAGACAAATCAAGGCGAGTCGTTCGTGTGTCGACCCTGGTTCCAGGATTGGGTAGGGCCCTGAGGATGATTGTCTAGTTGAGCCGTTCAGAAACTCTGTGAGGCTGTGATGGACGACGGAAACTGTCTCATCTGGCAGAATTTCTAGAAGGGGGCCGCAGGCTTTGCGTACAAGGTCCTTGGCTGCCTTCAGACCGTCATCTCCAGCATCACCCTGCGTGACATTGACGAACTCGGCTATTTCCAGCAGTCGCAGCGGACGGCTGGCATGTGTGACGGACTGGAGAATCAGCAGTTGCATATCGTCAGGGACGCCCGAGCGGCTCGCATGTTCCCGCAGCAGATCGGCGTACATGACATTCAAGTCTTGAGGGAGCTGTTCAAGGACTTGCTTTGTATCGGCTCCCGGTTGAAGAAAGGCCTCCATGGTCAGTTTTGCGTAGAGAAAGAGGCCATTTGCCCTCCCTGGAACTGCTGCTCTAATCTGAGCTTGCGCCCCAGCCGGGATCGACGATTGGCCGAGACTGTACTGCACAAATGTGGCGATGTCGATGTCAACTTGTTTCTCTTCAAGTCGAATGTGGAAGGCCTTTACCGCCCTCATTGTTCTTTCGATGTAGGGGACTGGACGACTTGTGGCGACAATTTTGAGGACCGATGGTCGCCAGCTCGCCAGCCCTGATAGCTCGCGCAGAAAAGGTTCAAGGTCATTGTTCTGATCCATTTCATCGAGGGCGTCGACTACACAGTACACTTTTGGGAGGTATGTAGAGGCCTGGCGAATATGGCGACAGAGATCGGAAATCGACAAACTGTCGCGATCTCGCCCTTCATCGACATATCCCTTCAAGGCGGCTTGCAAGGGCGGGCTGAAGACGAGGAGCTGATCGAGCCAATCGCGAACGGCCGCCATCGGGCTGTGGTTGGCGTCGATGATTTGACGAAAGAAGAAGTACAAAACTGGGTACCCTTCCCGACGCAGGCGATCGGCAATTGAGGCGGCGAAGACGGATTTCCCGGAACCCGGGATGCCGCGAATCCAGAGTAGCCCCTGGTCTTGACTTGAGTGCCATTTTCGATATGCATCGGTTGCAAAAAGCCAATCACCGGTGCCGTTGAGGTGTGAGGCGAGATGCTTTTTAAATTCGCCGCCCTCATGGTCATACTTGGTTGGTTGGAGCCATGTGCGGACCTTAGCTAGCTCGATGTCCGGAAGCGGAAGGATGTTGTCCTCGTTGAAGTCGCTCACGTCGTCGCGACCGAGGATAACAACGTCGCGGTCCCACTCGCCATCGTCAGTGGCTCGATTGCCGGAAAACATTGCATCGATGGCCTCTGCGCTGTTTGGAGATGGAGAAAAATTTGACCGATCGAGCAGCTTCCTATGATTTAATGCGGCGGGTTTCGTGTCGCTTAAATTGCATTGTTGGTGAAGAGTCACACCATCTTGAGCTTCGCCGACGCGCAAAGTGCGCTGAATCCTGCGACCCGCAATGCTGCCTGCTTGGTTCTTGGCCCAAAGTCACGCTGTTTCCTTCCTAGTGTGACGGTAGTCGGGAGTTCGGTACAAAGTAACCGGCTGTGCTTTCCGGTTGTATGAGTGGGTTCAATGACCATTCAGCCAGGACTAGTAGCACGGAATCGCCTCGTACCTTGGCTACGCAGATCTGCAGCTCATCATGAATTCGACATGAACTACCCCAAATTGTCAAAACTTCCCCAAACCCCGCTTGAACCCTCATTTCTGCGTCGCTGTCATCCTTCACTGGTAAAGCATGGGTTCAATCAATCACTCGCTGCCAAAGCAGCTAGTCCCACATTTGTCTCACCGGGGTCTTTGCGGCTCATCACAACTTACCTAGACAATCTTGAGGCCAACCATTATCCAATAGCGAGCTGACCGCCTTGGATATCCAAAAGATGCCGAATCCCTCATTCGGTGCGTTGCATTTTGGGTACGACTGTTTGCTAAACACTGACATGCAAATCAACTGTTGCTGCAGAACGAGATTACTTGAATGATCGGAGCCTCCTTGTCACCTCTCTACCGTTTTACAGGATCTGCGCTCTGCCTGCGCGACCCAGGCCAGTCCAATATCCATTTCTGCGCGACGAATCGGCCGTTTTTGCACCATGCACCCCCGCCAGGGTAACTCTCGCATGGACAGACTGTGGTCCCAAGAGCCCCTTACCCCCTCGCCAATCCTTCCCGACCCGTGTTGGCCTCCCAGGAGCCAATGACGACCGAGCCTTTGTATACCTCAGCGCCTTGCCACCCCCTGTGGATCCGCTTGGGCAACCCCTGCAGCGCCCTCCTGGACATGCTAGAAGGCGCCTTGAATAGCTCATTGAAGGCGCCAACAACCATCTGTGGATGAACTCTCAACAGCATGACACGGAATGGAGGATAAGAGATGCAATGGCCCGCACGATATACCAAAGAGGATCTCTCAATTCCATTGCCGCCACACGAAGCTACTGTATCAAACTATCAATCACCATACTTCGCACCTATCCACATCATGGCTCGTTTTCACGATCTTCCTTTCGAGATCCTCGATATGATCATCCACCATGCCCTGATCTCACGCGGTATCACTAGGGCTCTGCGGCTCAAGCTTGTTTGCAGTAAGTGGCTTTTACCTTCAGTGCAACTCCTGCCAGTGTTGTGCTTGGTTCAGCAGAGGTCGGCGCAATAGTTAAATAGCTAGGAAGCTGTTTGCGAGGGTTCATGCCAAAATATTCAGGCTATGGTCCTAACATTTGAGAGTTTGAAATTTCCGTCTTAGCCCTTTAAGTTCCTCGCCTTTGAGAATAAGGGGAACACCGTGGCAAATTCGCCCTTGGGCCATCCGGGGAGTTAAAGCTGACACGTCTACTTCACAGAACCGTTCTCTTACTCAGTCGACCGAGCCCTCCTCCGCACAAAACTCTTGGACAACGTTGAATCCACGCCCATGCGCTTTTATCAAGTTCGTTGGCATCACTGTGCAGCGAACAAACTTTGGCACGACTACCTCGTCTTTCAATGCCGCGACAAGCGCAACACGTCGGTTGCTTCTTACGCAGGAATTCGTGAGACTGCTGATGCGCTCTTGCGACATATTCACAGCGAGGGCGGCAATGACAATGTTCATGTTCCGGATTGGGACCAATTTCTGGATCGACTCTGCTGGCTGGCGGTGGGCTGTGACGAGAAGGGTAACTGTATGCAGTACTACGGTCGCAGATGGTGCGCATCCTATTTGCGGTGCAATGTTCTAGAGTGGTGGTATTGGGCCGAATGGACGGAGCCACAACAATACGGCCCGGGCCGCACAGGTTCGATAAATACGGGGCTGATGTTACTCTCGGCGGCGACTTATTTCGGATACACGCCTTTGGTGAAGGAACTTCTCGACCAAGGCCACGATCCAACAAAGTGCGACGATGTGTTTCCCTCGCCCATGTACATTGCTGCTTGGACCAACCGAGCAGATATATTGCTGTTGTTGCAGGAGCATCTTCCCGACTCTGAAGAGTGCCGCCAGAACGTTGAGAATCGTGGGGATGACTACCGCATCCTCCAGACGAGACGTTTCAATACCGGATCCGGTTCACTCCACGGAGCCGCTGCTCAAGGCAATATGAACACGGTCCGGCTTTGCCTGTACCCCCCGTCAAGGAATAGGTATCACGTGGCGCCAGACGGGGAAGACAAGGACAAATACCAAACTGAGGAGGCAGAGACGCTTATAGTCGGATACAAGCCCGGTTTCATCCCGCATGACTCAAAGCTCGGTATCTATATCGACCGGGCCATGCAGAGAACTTGCTCTCCCAGAGTCTATGACTACCTCCTGAGTCTCCTCTTCCCCCTCGACAGAGGCAACAATCCCGACTCGGCCGTCAACGACGGCGGCTTGATACCCCGACACCTAGCCGCAATGTCCGGTACAGGCGATATCACAATGGTACGTTATCTACTCGACCACGTCGGGGCCGACCCATCCTCGAAGGACTCATCTTCACCAAAGCCTCTTGTGCGGGCCATCACGATGCGCAACTACGACGTTATTGACTTGCTTCTCTCTCGCGGTGCCGACCCCAACGGGCGGGAGAAGTTGAGATATTGCTACAGAACACCCCTATTAGCGGCGGTCAAGACCGGGAACGTGAGAATTGTGCAAAAGATCTTGGATGCTGGCGCCAAAGTGCAGTTTCTGAGTGATGAGGGGCTGATCTTACGGTATGCTATTGAGATGGAGCACACAGCCATGGTGGAGCTCCTGCTAGGCAAGGGCATCGTTTCGAGTGAGATCGCCAAGTCGGATGCCCTTTGGAAGGCGGAGAAGATGGGCTTGGAGTCCATGGTGGATTTGCTAAAGTCCAAAGGTACCAAATTGTCGCCTTGGATGAGTCCACCGAGACCATGGGTTCAGCCACGGCACCATTTTACCTGGACAGACAGGGCAATGCAGTCAGAGATTAAGGAGTATCGGCAGATTATAAAACAACACTCGGGGATCTCCATATGGGTACCTCCTACATCACGAAACTCGTCTCTTCCTTCTCTCTCTCAACTTCGATATTGAAAGGGGCCCAGGAGCGAAGGTCAGGGACATAGGTAAAGAGGCCTGTTAGCATGTAATAAATGGTTGGACTATTACTCCAGGACACAGCTCGCCTTGGTGAGAAATTCTAGCCTTGTCACTGGACCAAGATATATCATTATTACGGGCTACAGTTTCGATATGCCTGACGACAGTCGCGGACGACTGAACACAGCGAGGGAGGTGTGGACGGACATGTTTTGTATCGTGTAGGAATGGGGGGTGTATACGTGTAAGGCAGTGAACCTGTCCAGCGCGATCTACACAGTATCGTGACATGTACTCGGCGGTGCTGATGTGACTGGTAAATTCTCCTCTAGCCTGAGCGAATGCTGGGAATATGACGTGTACTTTGTATTAATCTATGCCAATCGCTTCGTGGTCTACTTTCTGCTTCAGTTTTCCAATCAAGCTTCCTCTTTGACGTCAGTGGCTGTCCCCTTAGGGATGCATGAGCACCTTGACAGCCAGACAGCCTGCGAGACCAACATCCATCAAACGTGCTGGGATGGGCCGCAACAAAAATGCTCAACCTCCCCTTGTCTAGCTCCATCCGCTGGAGCCTTGATCTTGTTTGGTCTCGAACAAGATGATCCTCGCAGCTTAAGCATTGCTAGCAGAAGCAGTGGTCCCAGGAAAGGAAAACACAAATAGTCCCCTTAGCTTGAGGTGTAGGTGGAGTCCAGCGGAGACTCTCGGATCATCGACCTCAGCTCCTTCCTCGATGAGATGCTGACAGCAATGAGACTGGCAGCTCTCCAGCCATGACGTGAACGCAACAGGTGCAGTCAGTGTACGATATGATGAGACACAGGGAGTGAGAATTTTGTTTGTTGAGTCGAGATGTTTGCAAAGCTGCTACTCGAGTAGAAATACAGGTACTCGTAGAAAACGGATAGTGACGGAGGTGGCTGAAAATACGAAAGTTAAAACTGCGCGCCCTGCTGGTTGAGCCCGAGGTTTACCAGTGCCCGCCCTTATCTTCACTCAAGAGCTCATAGCATTTTTTCTCCCTCTCTCTCTCTCTTTCTCCTCCACCGAAACGCGAGAGGGAAAAAACAAACCGCTGCCACGAACGAAAATCCCCAGCGTCGTGTTTCCACCCAGTGCCCCGACACATTCCAACGCAAACACCATGAGAGGCACACGTGATAGTACCCGCGAATATCGCATTTCCCGGGCAATCCGAGCGGTTCGCAACGGCCAACCAGTCGCAAAAGCCGCCATCGACTGGGCCGTACCGTACCGGGCCCTGACCATTCATCTCCGTCGTGCGAACGTCGCATTCATCGAGGACGAGGGCCCAGGCTCCCCTCCACGACAGCGAGGAATGGGTCCCCATGTTCCTCGGGTGCCTATCGAAGAAGGAGAAGAAGACGCGGGCCCAGACCTAGCAAACCCCTTGCCTCCCCCTCTTTCTCCTAGGGTGCGCGAGGCATCATCATCGCCGGCCCCTAACCCTCCTGGGCTTGGTTTTGTCGTGCCACCCAACAGCCCGGAAAACCTGCTGGCGGACATGCCAGCAAACCTCTTGCCACTCCCACCACCATATGTACCACCGCCGGCATATCCACAACCACCAGCATACGTACCGCCGCTGGCATATGCGCCACCACCACCGGCATATGCGTTATTACCACCGGCATATGCGCCGCCAGCAGCTCAACCACTTGATATTCCCATGATACCAATCATGCACCCACCGACCTGCTTCCAAGACTGCTGGGACGCCATCGTTCTCCGCGACGGTCGCGCCCCCTCATTGGACAACCCGGGTGACGTGCTCTGGTTGATGATTGGTCTGCGAATAGACGAAGCGAACGCGAGAGATGCGGAGCAGGAGTACCACAGGAATCGGGCGCGCATGAGGGCAATGTTGGACGAAGCCGCGGAGAGAGGTAGGGGGGAAGGTGTGCCTAGGTAGCCGAGGAGATGAGATTTGAATTGGGATGACAGGAATGAGAACGCAGCGGGACAGGGAGGACAAACGACGGGATATATCACTACGTCAACAGTTGCATCTGGGAGTAGTCTAATGCCAATGCAGACGACACATGTAGTAATGACAACGCTTGGTGATTTCTTCAGCCGACTCGCTCTACTTTTTCGTGCATCTTGTGTGACACACAACAGACGGCGCCTCGTAAAGTCACCTGGGCAGAAAGTTCCCTTTTCTCATGGGACGAGTCTCACAGCCCTCTGGATGTTCCCAATACATTTCCAACGCTATCTCAGCGAAGCCCCCACTCCCCCGGTGGTAACCATTTTTCATCCTCCAAATCCTTCATCACCGTGAGCATCCAGAACCTACAATCCTCCAATTCCGGCGGGAAGTTGTATGCATCTCTGCCCCGAGTATTGATGAGATTGATAACATTCTTTACGTGCATGGGTCGGATAGGCTCAGAGGTAAACGCATGCAACGTGTGATGGGGATAGGGATACGGATGCAGCCATTCGTGTACCAGAGTAGACATTTTGATCTTGCCGCGTCGGCGATCGGTGCCATCGCTCTGGGCCATGTACAGCATTACGCTTCTCGAATCTGTCGTCTCAAGACATAGCACCCAGTGGTTTTTCGGAGACTTGCCGCCTACGCCTTTGACGAGATAGTTTCGAAGAACGCAGAAATGGATTCGTTCTGCTGGGTATGTGGGGTTGGATGCAGGGAGAGAGGGAGAACATGATACCAGTGCGGCACTACCTACTGCAGTGACGAAGGTGACACACACGTACCTCCAGGCTCCACATTCAAAGCCACAGCGTCTCCCCTCACACTCTGCCTTTTTTTCTCCAAGACACGCGCTTCCCATGGCCACGATCAGACCCTCCAGAGACTAGACCCAGTACCTTCCCTAATACTTCCATGACACATGTCAGCCTCGGTCGCAGTCTGTGCAGAGATGGGCACCGCAAACCTATAAACACGAAAAAGTCGCCGAGATCATCAAGCTTCTCCGTCTATCCCGGAGCAGGCACCGACGTCGCCTACCGCATCACGCTGACCGATTCCTACGTTACCAAGACCTACACCCTTGCGAAGAAGGCAAGAAACACGCTGTATGTGACCAAAAGGGTAGACTAGACTGTATTCTCCAACACCAACACCAATCTTTCTGTTGCTATGTACACGAAACGCCAAGCAAACAAATCAACTTTCTCATCATCTCCGTCGGTCTACAAATCTTCTGGTCTGGTGGGGGAAAAGAACAGCAAGAATGCCAATGACACTCTCGCCAGGTAGAGTCGCCCGCAGATCATCTTCCCCGCCCCCCGACCAGATAGTCAGGTGCTCGAGGGAAATGGCAGGTTGAGACGACTCACCCTTAAAGAATCGAAAAACTCCAACAATGCGCCGACTCGACTCGACAAGGCAAGGAAAATGCTCTCAGACACACCCACGCCACACAACTCCGTGCCTCTCTGTCAGGCTTGACGACAGCTCCAGCTCAGCAGCGACTTGCAACTGTAGAGTAGCAGCAACGAGTTCTTTAGCAAGAACCGGGGTCGGCACTTGAGAGAGAGAGAGAGAAAAGTCAGCAACAGGCCTTCCACAGGATGATTAGCCAAGGTCTAGCAAGGAATACTCACCGGAAACGCCAGCCCGCAACGTGCGACTCGCCACCGCGATCGCAGCCATTAATCTCGTTGCTCAAACGCATGACGCAATCGTGGTCGGCCAGATCGAAGCCGGTATTGGTATTCAGGTTCTGAACCTCAAAGAAGGCTCCGCGGTTGTTCAAATCCTTGAGACACATCCGCTTGGCTTCGCCGGGGCGGTACCACCCCGTGAACATGCCGCCATTCTTGGTACAGGCGTCGCTTACCCAGGCAATGGCCTGGGGCTTGCTGGCCCATTTGTCGCCGCTGCCGTAGCAGGTGGCCGAGACGCCCTCAAGGGAGAAGAGGAGGAGGCCGGTGATGGCGGTGAGCATGGATGGGGCCTTCATGGTGGTGGTGGAAACTTGTTGTTGTCCAAGTTGTCTTGTGTTGGCTGCGAGGGAGCTGGCTGCGAGAGCTGGTAAAGAGAGCTGGTAAAGAGAAGGAGCTGCTTGTTGCGATGGAGAAAAAAAAAACACTTTAATCGGTGGACGGGAAGCCTATCTTTATACTTTTGCAGCCCAGCCAGAGATCCCAACACTTCCGAGAGGTCGTCTCAAGCACAAGGTCCAACTTTGTTGTCGCCGCCATGGAGTCCACCCCGAGTACAGTTTCCGCCCCCTCTGCAACATCACCATCCCTGAGAGCGAAGGTCCCAATTTCCTCAAGTCCGAGTTCACCTGGAATAGGATACGAAGAGAGGCAGAAAATGCCCTCGGCGAGCGAGCTGAATCATGCGGTGCGTGGTCTAGGTCGGCATGGACCAACGCAGATCCTTGGAGTTCGGTGAGCCGATACGACGGCCGACCGAAAGAGAACGCATCTTCAGGCAGATGTCCCAGAGTGTCCTAGTGCCATACCTAAGCGGGCAGGTGTTTTGTGCGGCGGGGTTGGTAAGTCATGATGTTTGAGTCCGATAGGTACGGCCCGGTCCACTCTTTGTCTGGTCTGGTCCAGTCTGATCTTGTCAACCATGAAGTTACATGTCTGGTAGCTATCCATAATCCTAATGTCAACTCTCGTGCCTCCAGGCAACGAAAAACTGTCCGTTATTGCCAAGAATGCTCTGGAAAGAGGAAGGGGGGAGGGCTGGGAGCCGAGGGAGCAAGATTGACCAAGTAATTTACCCTTCAAGCATCGCCTCAGGTGCACTGGCCTCACCGGGGGAGTCTGGCGGTGAATTTCACGGTGGATATGGTTGTTCCAGGTATCACACGGCAGAATCGTCGTGTGGTATTTTGTCCTTGGGGGTTTCGATACCAGAGAAAGAAGCATCGCCATGACATTTGCTAACTTGGGAACGTCGCCAATTCGTTCATGTGAGCCCAGAACGTCAGGCATGTATGTCATGGAGGGAAGATTACTGGAGTGGCGTACCCGTACATGTGTGCTTACATACCTACCTTGGGGTAGTTTCCAGCCTCCGACTGGATGTATGTGATGGATGATTTAAAATGCCCCAGGCCATGCCGTGGCCTAGAATCCCATCCAATCAAAATCAGGTAAACAGTCTGCTCTGGTCTGGCCCGGTCTGATCAATTTCTGAGGGGGACAAGGACCGACCGGCTCTCCGCGCACACACATGCATACATGTGGTTTTCTCGGTACAGCCAATCAGAATTTTTACTTTAGGTGAACAGATCAGATCAGATCTTTAATCAGAGCCACCGTGCCTCACCTTTTCCATGCATGTGGTGTTTGTTTCTACCTACCTCGGAACCTAGGCACCTAGGTAGTCTGCACAAAGTTGGACATTACCTGGACATGGACATGGATCTTCCACAATACCTTAATAAACTCAAAATCCTCCCTCCCACTTATTTGATGCTTATTGGATGCTTAGGTATGCTGATGCTCAATGATGCTTGTACTAATGCCAAGCTTCAAGCTCCACTCAACTCTCTCTCTCTCTCTCTCTCTCTCTCTCTCTCTCTCTGGCTGGGCGCGGCGAGCGACTACGAAAGTAGAAGTAGTACGAAGTAGACTAGAAAAAAAAAAGAGCGATCTGACCAATCCTGGCTGTAGCCTCACATGTCCGATCAGGTCAAGTCTGCAGATCAGTCCTGCGCCGCACGGCTAGGTCCGTCCGCACGTTGCGTTAACGGGCCAGTTCGGCGAGTTTAGCCTTGCGCCAAGAACAATCGAGCCTGCTCGTTGTATTTCGTACCACGGTGGTGCGAAGTATGTCATGATATTTTTCACGACCACGTACTTGTACATGTCAATATGTTGTACGTTGACGGAAAGGAGATGTCTGGTCATACTCTAATTTATATCTAGGCTCCACTCAATAGCCCTGACCAAAAATCTTGTGAAACCTTATCGCAAAAGTGTTGTGCTCGCCGCTGCCTAAGGTAGTTAAGAAAGGGACTTTGATCAACCACAACATTACATCTCCAGACAACACCAGACAGACAGACGGTGGAGTGGCGCAATGGTAGCGTGTGGTCCTCCTAAGAAGAAGAAAAAAAAGGAAAAAGGAAACTTCCAGACTGAGGTTGTGGGTTCGAGTCCCATCTCCATCGTTTATTTTATTTTTTGTTCTTCCATCCAATGGTTTCTTTTTGCGCCTGGCGACTCGATTCGTAGCGTGTCTGTCTGTCATTATTCCCTGCCCGGGGTAAGGTTCAATGGGCAGGCTCGCATATGCTGACCCGTCGAGCTGTCAGGGGTAGGCAGGTAGTAGAATGGAATACGTGCTTGGCGATAGTTACACAAGAGAATGCCCTCGCGCCCATTCCTGTTGAGCAGCGTCTCAACTGCTTTGATGGGCTTGCCAACGCCGCAGGCATGACCATTTCCTCGGTCTCAACACAAACGGAGAAAACGCTAGAACGGCGTTCTTCAAATCCTAACAGCCAAGGCAGACTTATTGCGTTAACGAGTTTTGGTGAAATTGTTGTTGTTGGAGTTCGGGTCATCTTGGTGGATCAGCGCATTGCCCGAACCGCTTTTCAGGCTCCAGTCTGCGTAGGCGATCCTCTAATTGATAGTGAGGGGATAGAAAAAAAAGAAAAAAAAAACCTTTGGTGCCTTGTGCTCGGGTATGGAGCTGCCGGGAATTTGTGTAACTATGGAGCTGCTAGGAACTTGTGCATGTTCCATATTCCGGTGATCAAATCCACCGACCGGTCTGGTATGGTAGGCTGGACGGGACACTTTTGGCAGCTGATTGGACAGGGTTGTCCCAAGAGGTACTCCATGTTCAATTCGGAACTAGGTTCAATGGAATGGATGGTCGGGATGCTGCGCCTCGCAATTACGCTACCTACCTGACCTATATTGCTTGCGTCCAGCTCGGTTAGTCTGATTCCAATACTCTCTGGACGGTGACCTTCCTCTCCGCGTGACAACTGGACGGTGTTAGGTATCGGTATTAAAATAAAAGAAAGAAGAGAGGATCAAAGAAAGAAAGAAGGAACCAAAAAAAGATGGCAGATTTCGGGTACCGGGAATCGAACTCCGGGTCTTCTGGCCCACGCTAGGAAAAGACAAACGCTAGAGAGAAAATGCAAACGCTGGAGAAAATCAAGGGCCAGATATGCTTACCACTGCACCATACCCGATTGCAATTTTGTAGCCAATTGTTAGGGATGGGATAAGTGGTTTTGGTATATCTACTTGGAAGAGGACATGACGGGTGTGGCTTGCAGGGTACCCGAGGTTACCCGACTAGCACGAGACTAGAGCACATGTTGACTGACTGGAGAGAAAGTGGTGGGATAAGCTTTGGAACTACACATGTGCACGTAATGGGATGCATGCGATCAATTGAATGGACACTGAGCCCCCTGTGGAGAAACATAGGTTGGTAATGTCTTTTCTGCCTCCCCCCCCCGCCTCCAACATCAATGTGTCCAGGGCCAAGTCCAAATTTGAGATCCGGCCCGATGATGTCTGGTGTTCTTTCCCCGCCCTCCCTGTTCTCAACACCCTCCCTACCGCAAATCTGCCCCGTCACCCGCACCAAAACCACGATCAACCACAAAGTCCCAAATAAGTGCAATTCACAACTGCATGTCAAGTCAATACATGTAGATCTAAAAAGAGTTTACCGCGAATAGGATCGGCAAAATGTTTGTTGTCGGAACTTACCGCAGCTGATACAGAGTTCATTGAAGTTAGCCATCGGTTCTGACTGGACCAAAGAGGGGATTGAAGAGAAAGAAAAAAAAACATACTCGAAACGCTCCTGGGATCCTTCAACAGAAAGCATAGCGCACCCAAGCAAGCAAACGTTACAGGAGACTTCGTCATATCGGGCTTGCAAGTTGGCGTCTCGCTCGGCGATGGGGACAGCGGCTGCGCTGACAATGGCAGACAGTGAGGCTAGAGCCACGACCATATATTTCGGGCAATACATTGCTCTGGCTCTGGGGTGTGTGTGATCAACGAAGAAGGCGTAAATGGTAGGTAGGTAAATAGGGTGATATTGATGGTGGAACTGGAGGTGATGTCTTGAATTGAGATACTCGAGTGGATCTCTGCAGTTTAAATACACACAGACATGCCAGACACGTATCCGGAGATACCCAGAGATATCCAAATAAGAAATGAGCTTTTTTTCTGTTGAGGAGAGCTATTCAGAGCCGACCATGCTAATTCCGGCCACAACATGAAGCGCATGACAAACTCGGGGGCCATCTCCTAAGCGTCTGGTCTGGTCAATGGAATGTCAAGCTCAGCCTCGTGGGCGATGAGTAACTCACCGACACCAGAGCACCGTGTTAATCCCCCTCTTAAACAACATGAAAGTGCCGTAAAAATGGTTTTCATGGTTTTGTAGGTTGAATTGAAGTGGAGGGGGACTGCTATGCCTGAAATCTGGGGTGACCCCAAATCTGATATCTGGGGGCGAGTTTCACTACCGGCATTGCTGCCTCCCGGCGGCGGGGTTGCATGTAAGCTTTCGCAACGCCGCCCACAACACACATGTACACAGCCGACAAACTAAAACTACTACCTGTGCCTTTCTTTTGGTGAGAATACCAGGTTTGCCAAGAACAAATTTAGAACTGGCTGGAGGAAATTCGCTAGACACTGCCTGACCCTCTCCAGCTTCTAACTTTTTAGGACTTCGGGGCCCTTGTCCACAAGTGAAGGCTGATACATGTAAATAATTCGATGCTCAGAATATAAAGACATTGGATCCTGTCCAAAAAGATGAACGAGAGAGACAATCAAGACAAAAGTGTTCTCTCATACCAAATTCGCCCTGACAATCTCATCGCCATACAACTCATTTCATTATTTCACTACGTTTACAACAGGTAAACTCCACCGCCCTACCATTCCTTTCCTCTACTTTTCTTTATGTTCCTTGGCTTGGGTTGGATACTAACCTCCCCAAGTTTCGCTCTCCATCCACTCAAAATGCACCACAACATTATCCTCCTCCTCTCGGCATTCGCCGCCGGCGCGCACGCTACCGCCAACGCCGCCTGCGCTGTCATGCACACCCGAATCGTCGGCAACGTCTTCACGCTACATATTACGGATGTCGATAAGGGATCTCTGGACTCCATCTGCGGCAGCTTCGACACACACATGCACAATGTAATCCGGAACGACGGCGACAAGGTCATTTACAAGAATAATTTCTGTCATACCGACAATAAGAATCGCATTATGGCTTCGATTGTCGAGCTCGACAAGCAGAGCCCGACGTATCAGGCGAATCTGCTCAAGTCGGCTTTGTTTGCGGGCTTTGGGGCTTCGGGGGTTTCGTTTTCGGGGTGTGATGTTTCTGGAATTCCTGCCTAGTTCTGTATTAAGTACCTACCTACCTACCTGATTAGAGGACCTCCATGCATACCTTGGAGTCATGCCACGGCGTGCGCGACCACTTATTAGCATGGACCTGTCGGCATTTGGCAGGGTTCTTGTATGCGAAGAGGTCCAGCAGAAATATTTAACTTCAGTTCGAAATTTTAGCGCGTGGAATTCCTGCATTGAGCTTGAAATTTCCCTCATCAAGGCTGAAAGGAACCACACGTGGTCGAGTGTAAGCACGACAGACACGGGACAAGGCTGACGGGCAGCCTTCATGTTGTGCGAGAAGAACCAAAAAAAGTGGACCGTTACTTCGTAACAGCCAAGGCTCAACTCCCCCCCGGAACGAACAAAGTCTCTGGATGCTATGTGTCTATTCAATCTATTGCAATGGACAAGTCCGTTTTTTCTACGTTTCTGACGGTGTTTTCTGTGCCCCAAAGTAAGGAAAAATTTTTTTTTTTTTTTTTTTGATACTTGACATGCTTTAGCGCGGTGGATGGCGCTGGGCACGGGTGTCCGAGTCCAGTCCAGTCCAGTCCGTTCCCACTGGACATCAATCCATCATCAAATATGTCAGTCCAACTCTTTGCACCATCGGTGTAATGTAATCCCAAACGCGGCCACTGGATGCCTTTGGCTCCAATTTCCGATACCATTGACTAAAACTCATATTTCCTTTCGATATATCCAATCCAGCGCTCTGATCAAGCCAGCTCACCTAAGCTGCCAAGAAACAAGCCCACTCTCCCTACAAGGCAAGCAAACTTTGAAGCCAGAGTCGGCTTGGGTATTGGATAGCATTGGCCCACTTTTTGGCGCCCAGGGAGGCTTCTCATTGGCCACTGTCAGGCCGGATCAGCCAAGATTTTCCAAAATCCACAGCACTTTTTCCATTCGCTGTCAAGAAACATTGCTCCTGCACTGTTATTATTATTTTTTTTTGGTTCACAGTGGTCGAATTTTTGATTCGCTCAGCGCGTGGCACAAATTTCTCAATCACCCAGTAATTCAGGTCGAAAATTCAACAACAATCCAGATCACCGGCCAAGAAAATAGGTATTTAAACCACCACCCGGACCACCCAGACCATCCAGACCATCCAGGCCAATGGGGGCCAGTGGGGGAAGATGGGCCAATAGAATGGCTGCACGTGACTACCCTGATCATGAACGCTGTAGAAAAACTGGGTCCCGGGCCGGATCAACCCCTTCCGGTGCCAAGATTGTGTGTATTACCCAACTCAGTTGACCAACTCAACGCGTGATTTTGGCAAGCCGAGCCCTTCTGAGCCGCCCAAGCCCGAGCCAACTCCAGGGGGGTATATTGAGTTAGTTGGCTCGATCAGAGCGCTGAGATTCCAATCCAATCCATCATCCTCTCCCCTCCCCCAGCCCTCCACACCACGTGCTGCTTCTCGGCAGTGATGAGAGTTGGTATTCCACAGCGAGTGCCTTATTCAGCGATGGAGCGAAACGTGCTGGACCTATCCACGAGGGTGAAACTACTGCTCAGGCCGCTGCTGCTGACTTGAGGTGCATGCATGTGTGCGCGCGGCAGACCCTCGCCAAGATAAAAGCTTCCTCCTCCTCCTCCACCTCCACCGAGGGTCTCGGCCATGGCACGTTGTCTTTCCAGTTCGAGTGTGCGAGCCGCGCTAGCACGGCGTTGCTCGATAACGCCTGGCGCGTCGTCACAATACCGGGACAGGGCATCCACCACCATGAGAAACCCCTGTGACGAGGGTGTTTCAAATCGAATCATCCCCTGGTGGTCGGCTGCGATGCCCGCACGCTCCGTGTCATCGTACACGGGCGCCGCACTCTCTTGTGTAACAATATAATCGTGTCCGAGAAGCCGGAGGTTGGTCTGCTCCTGCTCCCAGAAGAAAAACACACGCAAGTGCCGCATCATAGGCACGAAGTAATCGGTAATGTTCTGGAGCGTCTCCGATTCCGTCTCGAGCGCCGAGAGTAAGTCGGATTTGCTCACGCCTCCGATGATGCTCTTTTGCCGTGTCAAGGCGGAGCCGAGCCGCTTCATGTAGTTGACCCAGGTAGCTTTAGAGGTGCCTGGGTGCGATTGAGTCGTGGTTAGTTCCCTTTGGAGCGCACATCGGGGCCGGGATCTGGTGATGAGAGTTATGAGTTCTTACCGTTATGTGGTGTGCCAAAGAAGAGGATGCCATAGGTGCAGGCAAAGATGTTGTAGTCATGGGCCACCTTGGAAGCTGTCCTCGTCTGAGAAAACGAAAGTGCCTATGTTTCCAAGGCATTGATGTTAGATACATACGTAGGTGTGTGACGCGCAATAGGGATTTAGCTGACACGTTTTACGATGATACCACCAAGGGAGTGACAAAGGAAAATGATGGGCTTGTCGGACATTCTGGACCGCTGTTGGTCGGGCTTTGGTCAGCAGGTTCGGCGGATGTTAGGCTTGCAGGTCACCTCGGTGAGGTTAATCTGCGAGAGAGATAAAGACGTACACGCCGCTCAGCTCCTAGGTTTGCCACAAGAGTCTGGGCGTGATGATGGATCCGGTCCCTAGAGGGTTGTCCGCCGACCAAGGAAGAGAAGCTCGCGTTGTATCCCCAGACCAGCACCCGGGCATTGTTTATGTACTTGGGTAGGAAATCTGGGTGGCTCAGCCAGCAATGCTTGGATTGCTTTGCCGTCCAGCTCCCCACGGCATGACCTCCAAGTCCATGGACAGCGACGATACTTAAAAGGACGAGCCCGTCAGCATTGAGGCCGGGCCAAACCGATGGAAACGTTGACATACTCAATCTCGGGTTGGTCACCCTTTTCCGGGGTCCAAATTACCTGGATACCATACGTGTCGTGCTGTTGAGCCATGGCGTTTGTAAGAACAGAGACAACAAGAAGCGAATGAGACAAGAGACAGGTCCCCGAGGAAATGAACCGAGATTGAGGCCACGAAATGACTCATCTTCAAATGCGCCTGCCACGCTGCCTACCCTTAGGCAACGTTTCTCTGCTTTTATTTTTTCTTGTTTGCTGCAGAGTGGCACAGCCCCCTGGGAGTCCTCCCACCTGACCCAGTTGCTATATTAGGCAAGACAACGGGAGAGCCCACAGTATGAGAGCCGAGCCGCACTGCCTGCCGGCGCGATTAAATGACAGAATGGGTTTCCACCCGAGGTGGCTTTGCGCCTGACGGCATGGTAAATAAAAGCTTGAAACGGGGCGAAACTATAGCTGGTACCGTAGCCGCGCATCGATACCTTGAGTCTTACGCCTCACCAAGTTTACCTACGGACCGCAACTCTGCACCCATCGGCGCTCGAGAGCACAAGGGTCAGCCTCTGACGCTCGGTCCCCACAGGCTCTATACGCTCTCCCTGTGGCAAGTGAATGGCGGTGAAAGTCTGAATCAGCCGTACAACCGTGTATGAGACCTCCATCAGGGCGAAATCTTCACCAAGGCACTGCCTTGGGCCTCCAATGAATGGGAAGTACCCCCAGCCAATGTCGGTGAGCTCACCCGTCTCCCATCTTTCTGGCCGAAAGTCATTTGCGTCGACACCGAACAAACTCTTGACGCGCGAGTTTACATATTGGGAAAAAACAACCATCTCTCCCTTTCTCACCATGATGGGGCTTGTCCCGTCAGGACCACCACCTGTCGGCAGGATGGTTGTCTTGACAGCCTCGCGGTTGTTCAGTGGGACCGGCGGGTAGAGGCGGAGGCTCTCTTTGACCACACATGCCAGGAAGGGCATCTTTCGAATCTGCTCTCGGGTCGGATTTGTCAAGTCCCCCATAACCATCCTAACCTCGTGGCGCAGACGATTCATGGCGTTGGGATGGCGTACCAGAAGGCGCAAGGTCCACGATAAACAACATGCAGTGGTGTCCCGACCCGCCAAGAGTAGGTTCAGCAGTTGATCACGCAAGCCAGCTTCAGACGCCGATTCCTTTGCAATCTGTCTAATAAACCAGGAGGCCGAGTCTTGTTCTCTTTCATCGTCGTCCTGAGCTAACCCGCCATTCGTGAACGCACCCTCTCGGATATAGTTCTCGACAAACTGGTGAACATTGCGACATGCCTTGCGGAAAGTGGGCGGGTTGTAGACAAAGTGGAATGGAGCCAACCGGAATCGCTTTGCCAAGCCCTCTTGGGCGATGTTGAAGCTGGCGGCGAACTCGCGATTTTCCATGACCTGGTCGATGCCTGCCCTCAAGCTGTAGACCGATTTGCCAAACAGCAACTCGGTAGCGATATCGAGCGTGAGATTGAAGAATAAGGGTTGAAGATCAACAATTCCGTCATCGGGCATGCATTTAATCAAGTTCCCTACGTGCTCGTGGAAATAGCGGAGGTCTTGGTACTGGGCTCGGAAGAATTGCTTGCGCAGGAGTTCTCGGGAGTGTTTCCAGGCGGCGCCTTCCTGGGTAAAGATTCCGTTTCCGAGAAGAGGAGCAAACACTGATGGACGGCAGCCGAACCCGTAGTCTGAGTGTGCAAGTCTTGGTCAGCTGCTGCGCTGTTTCTGGTGCATGTGGTGGTACCCGTAACCCACCCTTGAAGTTGGTGGAAAGCAGAACTTCAACGTTCTTGGGATGCAGCACATGAAAGGCCCGAGGCCCGACGAGAAGGTATTGGCATAGATTATTCCTTGGCTCGTAGTTTTTTGCGATGGAGCACAAAAACGCAAGGAGACGGCCGTCAGCATTGGACTCCCAGAGCTCTTTGATCCGATCGATTCCCAGGGGCCATCGTTTGGGTAATTCCGGCGGCAATTGACAACCGTGTGTGCGGCCGTAGAGAGTATCGGCCTGAACAGTGTCCCAAAGTTAGGTAGTTAGTTTCTCGATTGTGTCGTTCAGGGAATAAAGAAAGCTTTACGCACTCGGTACTCCCTCACCCTTGAGAAGACGGTCAAAAAAATCCGACCGACCGCGAAGCTTGCAACCAAGATCAGGATTTTGGAATAGGATGTGGGCAAGTCGCGAATGAAGCTACCCCGGGAAGGCACGGCTTTGACGGCACTCAGCAATGTATTGTGCAACGCACCTTCCATGGCTTCTTACCGCACCGCAGCGCGCCTGTCAATTGGGCAGAGCAGAGAAAAATTTGGGGGGGCCCCCGAAAAGATAACTGCCCGAGGGCTGGACAACCCCGCGCGGACTTGGTTCGCAATTTCATACACGCAGCCGAGTTGTTCGCCGAGGTGTGCCAGGAAATTCAACCCCTAATTGGACAGGGGACGGAGGCCAGACAACCGTATATCACACACCAAATAGGGACCGGTGCCTTAGCGCCCCGGACGTGTCTTGTTTCGGTCCGACACCCCTGCATCATTCGCAAACCACCGTGCCGTGCAGCTTGTACAGTACGCGTAGAAGTTCCTCCACTGTCTGCTAGGTGATGGTGGCCCTCGCTGCGTTTCCAACTCCAGCGCTGCCTGCCATCGGCACCTTCCTTCTCGACCCGCGACCTGGTGACGGCGACGCGCCTCTCGAGGATGACGAGATCGCGTCGAACGCGCCATTGCCGCACCCACGGAATCCCCAGATGAACTCTTTACGACAACCACTTACGGTCGCTTTCCGCGTTAAGCATGCCTCTCGGTTTCCGTTGTCTTCGTGAGCCCCCCAACGGGGCATTACATGGCGACGGCAAACTTGTTGAGTATGTCTACTCTTCCTCGTCCCGCAGCTAAACGGGCCATGTTTGTAGTAAACTACTTGGCACCCGATTGTTCTCTGTATCTAACCGTGCGTCTTACCTAGCATTGTCGCCGTCCACGATGTCCACGAAAGCTCTCTCGAGGCATGGACCGATCCGAAGTCTGGAACCAATTGGCTTCGCGATCTCCTTCCCGGGGATATCGATGTGGCGCGCATCCTGACCTATGGCTACGATTTGTCAGCCTCCGCTCTATTCGCAAGCGACGCTTCCGAAACGATACAACGCATGGCCGAGTCCCTTGTACAAGAGTTGAGAGCAAATAGAAAGCTGGCAGGAACCTTGAGGCGCCCGATCATCTTTGTTTGCCATGGTGTCGGTGGGGTTCTGGTCAAGAAGAGTTTGGTGTATTCGTCTACACGCACGGCACCCAAGGTCGACCATTTATGGGACCAGTTCATCTCAACCTTTGCTATCCTATTTTTCGGAACTCCCCATGGAGATGTAGCCAAGTCGAGCTGGCTCGACTTCGAGGCAACCGTGTCATCCCACAAATACCAATACCCCCGGATAGCGATGAACAATATGGGTGGCAATCATTCGAGATGCGCCGCAGATAGGGGGGCTGTTCAGATACCTCGCCTCGTTGATAACGACTTCTCTCCCCTTCTTCGACATTTCAACATCTTTTTCTTCTGGGAGCAGCTCCCTACGCCTCTCGGCAACAACCGTCTGGACTTTCTTGTCGAGCATCGATCAGCCGCCCCAAGGCTTGATAACACGGAAGCCGCCGGCATCCATGCGAACCACGTCGACATGGTCAAGTTCAGGTCGCGCGATTCCTCCGACTATCGCACCGTCCTTGCGGCACTGGATACTTACTGCGAGAAGGCACCCGAGTGAGATGCGTGGCCGCAAGTCGTTTATTGTCTTCGGGATGGGTGGATCCGGTAAGACTGAGCTCTGCTGCAAGTTTGCTGGTGATCACAAAGACCAGTACACCGCTGTTTTCACCATCCGAGCGGCATCCCCAGAGACAATCAAAGATTCATACTGTGACATTGGGAGGCTGGCGGGTTTAGAGCCAACTGAGAGTGCCGGAAAGCACTTTCTATCCCAGCAAGAAGAACCCTGGCTTCTCATCATCGACAACGCCGATGATCCTTCCCTGGACTTCTGCCGGTTATTTCCTCACGGTGCTACGGATGCCGCGCATATCTTGGTCACGACTAGGGTTCGCAATTTCCGCAGCGAGGGAACGCTGGGCCAACTCGAGCTCAAGGGACTCACCGAGACCGATGCTCTTCAGCTCCTGCTCACCAAAGCTGATATCGCTCAACCGTGGGATGTTTCGGTGACAGAGGCGGGCATCCAGATTGCACGAGCCCTCGGCTACCTCGCACTGGCTCTAATCCAAGCCGGGACCTGTGTATATAAAGGTGTTTGCAAACTTGGAGAGTACCTCGAGATCTACTCGTCGTCACGGCAAAGACTACAGAACTCGTCATCATCAACCAGCGACAACGTCAATGACGTTGTGGATGCCGTCTATTCCACCTTCGATGTATCACTGGGCTACATGATGAACCAAGTCACACTTGCAAGCCGGGACGCGGCGGATCTGCTGAAAATCATTGCTTTTTTTCACTTTGAGCGCATACCCCTCGCCATTTTCCGCCGGGCAGCATCCGCCAGGGAGAAAGACCTTACGGCAGCAGCCCACTCATCTCATCTAAGTTTTATAGAGTGCCTGCTGCGGCGGCTAGAGCCCCCGATACCTCTTCCTAGCTTCCTCAAGGGAGAAGAAAGCCAAGGCGGAGGCAGGATCGACAAGCATCGTATTAACTGGGCTGTCGCTGAGCTGCAGTCGTTATCTTTCGTTCGATCCGACGGCAAATACATCTCGTTACACCCTCTGATCCACTCTTGGGCTAAAGACAGCCTCAGCGCCTCCCAGAGACACCTTTGGTCCTCGATTGCCTTGAACACGCTCATGAAGTCTGTGCTGCTCCCCCCTGACAGCAGCACTGAGGCAGACGGCGATTTCCACAGGGATATTTTGCAACACTTGGATACCTGTCTGGCAAACACCGGAAACCCCATTCCGAAAGGAGGGAGCGGGCTTTCAAAGCTGCGGATGCGTATTGCCGCGGTTATCCAGCCAACCCTCCTCGTGATCCTCAGTAGCCAAGTCAGGATTCACGCCAAGTGCGGCTGGGTCTTTGCCGAGCGAGGTCAATTTGAGAAAGCAGCAGAGCATCTTGACACTGTGAGATGCGTGCTCATGAAAATGGTAGGAGTTAACGACGAAAGGACACTGACAGCAACCCTGGGGCTGGCAGGGGTGTACTGGGGTCTCGTCAAGTTAGACGAAACCATTTCCCTCATACGATCGGTTGTCCAAATCCGCTCACGTATCTATGGGCCCAAGGATGAACGTACCTTCCAGGCCATGGGCAAACTCGCGAGCGCTCTGTGGCTTCACGGACACCACAAGGAAGCCCTGGATCTTCAAGAGGCCACCTGGGCACACATGAAAGAATCACTGGGCGATACCCACCCCGAGACACTTGCCACGCTTGATCAGCTTGGCGTCACACTTGGGTCCTGGCGTCGATTCGAGGAAAGCCTTGCAGCTCACCAATTCGTCCTCCAGGCCCGTACAGAAGCCTTGGGCGACGTCCACCCGCAGACGCTCGAGACAAAGTCCAACATGGGAATGGCTCTCCTGGACCTAGGAAATGCCCACGAGGCCAAGGAAATATTAACTGAAGTGTTTGGCCAGCGGCAGAGACAGCTTGGCAAGGAGCACCCGTGGACACTGTGGGCGCTTTGCTACCTGGCCAAGATCGACATTGAGCTAGGCCTGCTGGACGAGGCTGAGGAAATGCTGAAATGGGGCATTGGGGCAGCGCTGCGAAGTCTTAGTGAGGACCACCTAGGGGTGCTGATGGCGCGTGGGGTCCTCGCGCAAATTTACGCCAGGACGAATCGACTCGACATGGCGGAGAAACTAACCAAGGAAACCTTGGCCCGGGCGGGACCCGCTCGCGGCTTTGCCCACCCGGACTGTGTTTACGGGCTGTGGAAATTGGCGCGGCTCTATATTCTCAAAGGCTCACGGGAAAAGGCCATTGAGACCTGCAGGGAAGGACTGGAACGGGCGGATATGCGCATCACGCGAAATCACCCTATTGCCAGAGATATAGAAAGCTTGTTGGAAAGGCTGGAGGACGCCTCCAAACCGCTGCGGTTGGAGGACTTGGAGATTGACAACACGAAGTCGGGGCTTCGGTTGAGAAACATGTTGGACCGGCAGCCCCCCCTCCTCGGCAGCGGCAATGGGAGGAATGCACTCATGGCCAGTCGGCAACCTGGAAGTACAGAGCGGCTCGCAGAACCGGCGCGAACCGCGACGTGGTGACGATGAACGTGGTGATGATGAATAAGCCTATACAGGTGACGCCTCGGTGTTCTTGACTTTGGATTGTTGCTCAATACACGCGGTTTCGTATCGAATCACTTCGCAGAATTCGAGTCGGGTAGATGCGAGAGACGGAGACGATTTTGCTTAGACATTGTGACCGAGTCGTTGAAGTTGGAGGCGCCTAATGTCCTATGAACTCTGGCAATCGTCTTCGGTGCCTTCACTGTGGCTTGCTTTCTAGTTTCGGTCTCCATGGGATGAAGAATTAGAGTTTGCGTGCGAGAGAAAGCCGAGAGAATACATCGCAGTCATCACGCTCCTCGCACCTTCCAGCTACAGCCCGAGACTCCCAATTGACACTCCAAGAAAAGCTCTTCCCTCCGTCAACCAAATTCCATCGCATTTTTCACACAGCCAAGCTCCCCCCTCTGCGAATAATTACTACGGACAGTTTGCAAACCCACAAACCCCCACCTCCCTCTGCGTGCCGGGCGGAGTCCACTGATCGATAATCAAATCGGCAGCCTGTGTGTGTTAAACCGTCAGCTCAGGTCCAAAACATGAACTAAATAACCCTGACAAGATAAGGTAAAGAAATAACACACCTTTTCTGCCACCGCATATACCACCGAACTTAAATGTGAGCTCGGCAAAACCGGAAACACGCTCGCATCCACGACCCTCAACCCTGCGGCCCCGTGCACTCGCAACTTTGTATCAACCACGCCGCCTTTTGCGAGCGGTAGCATGGCAGCCGTACAGCATGGGTGCATGTACGATTGTGTGATCCCTTTACGTAGATATTGTAATAACTCCTCGTCGGACTGGACGGTTTCGCCCGGTTGCGTCTCCACGGCGTGAAGGGCTTGCATTGCCGGAGCCTGGAACATGCGGCGGAGGTATTTGAGGTGAGCGAGATGGAGAGTCAAATCGATGGGGTTGGAGGCGGAACGGTAATCTACAATAGGCTGGGCGAGGGGGTTAGTGAGGTCGAGGCGGACGGTTCCTCGGCTTAGGGGGTGGAGGGTGGCGAGGCCCGAGGTGTTGCCGGTGGAGAAGGCGGCTTCGAGGCTGGGCGCTTGGGTCAATAGAGTGGCAATGGCGGCGAGTTGGGATCGGTAGCCGGAGAGGAGGGTGGGGTCGGAGTTGTATTCGGGGGGGAGATGGAAAAGAGAGGAGGAGGAGGACGAGGACGAGGACGAGGTTGAGTTGGCGTTGGCGAGATCACGGATCTGGGCAATGATGGAGG
>Ga0247763_1000120_pt1 | contig 38775 bp, 26 predicted proteins | sample UWRJL141409B4_FD_179926 | JGI IMG/M metagenome (GOLD analysis project Ga0247763, IMG submission 179926) | Plant litter microbial communities from Arlington Agricultural Research Station in Wisconsin, United States - UWRJ-L141-409B-4 | ecosystem: Environmental > Terrestrial > Plant litter >... | reverse complement strand
CTCACGATCCTCGACGTCGATCAGATCTTTCAAGGCATCCCCGTCGCGACCGGGATCACACCGTAATCACGCGGCCCACCGAGGCCCTCGTCACTCACCCGATCGGCTCCGAGCTAGAAGGAAGCCCCCGTGCCCAAGACAGCAAAGAAGAAAGCGTCAAACAAGAAGGTGCGCCGGTCTGCGAAGGCCAAGCAGCCCAGCTCCGATCGGGTGCTGGAGGCGCTGAACCGGTCGCAAGCCATGATCGAGTTCGAACCCGACGGCACCGTGGTCAGCGCCAATTCGGCCTTCCTGGAGGCCATCGGCTACTCGCTCGAGGAGATCGTGGGCAAGCACCACAGCATCTTCGTCGAGCCCGAGTACGCGCGCAGCGACGACTACCGTGCTTTCTGGACGCGGCTCGCCGCCGGCGAGTACGAGCGGGGCGAGTACAAGCGAATCGGCAAGCGCGGGCGCGAGATCTGGCTGCAGGCCTCGTACAACCCGATCATCTCCGACGAGCGGGTGGTCCGCGTCGTGAAGCTGGCGACCGATGTCACCGCCAGCAAGCTTCGGTTCGCCGACTATTCGGGGCAGGTCGCCGCCATCAGCCGTTCGCAGGCCGTGATCGAGTTCAACCTCGACGGCACCATCATCAACGCCAACGACGCCTTCCTTCAAGCCCTCGGCTACCAGCTGGAGGAGATCAAGGGCAAGCACCACAGCATGTTCGTCGAGCCCGAGTACGCGCGCACCGACGAGTACCGCGAGTTCTGGAAGCGGCTGAACGAGGGCGTCTTCGACCGCGGTGAATACAAGCGCATCGGCAAGGGCGGGCGCGAGGTGTGGATCCAGGCCTCGTATAACCCCATCTTCGACTTGAACGGCAAGCCCTACAAGGTGGTCAAGTACGCGCGCGACGCCACCGACGTGACCGAGCGCAAGCTCATCTTCAACGAGCTCAGCGGGACTATCGCGGCCCTCGCGCGCGGCGATCTGACAGCGTCGATGCGCGGCAACTACAAGGGCGAGTACGCCGACCTCGTCAACTCGATGAACGGCACCCTCGACAAGCTGCGGACGATGGTGTTCGAAATCAACAAGAGCGCGCGCTCGATAGCGAACGCCGTGGCCGAGATTTCGACCGGCAACGTGGACTTGAACAAGCGAACCCAGGAGCAGAGCGCCGCCCTGGAGGAGACCTCGGCCCGCCTCGAGTCGCTCACGGCGACGGTCAAGCAGAACGCGGGAAACGCCGTCCAGGCGAACCAGCTAGCGGCCGGGGCCCGCGGCGCGGCCGAGAAGGGCGGCGAGGTCGTCGGCGCCGCCGTGCGCGCGATGGGCGCCATCACCGAGAGCTCGAAGAAGGTGAGTGACATCATCAGCGTCATCGAGCAGATCGCCTTCCAGACCAACATGCTGGCGCTCAACGCCGCGGTCGAGGCCGCGCGCGCGGGCGACCAGGGCCGGGGCTTCGCGGTGGTGGCCGCGGAGGTGCGCAACCTCGCGCAGCGCAGCGCCTCTGCCGCCAAGGAGATCAAGTCGCTCATCCAGGACAGCCAGGACAAGGTCCACCAAGGGGCCGCGCTGGTGAACCAATCCGGCGTGACGCTGCAGGACATCGTGACTTCGGTCAAACGGGTGAGCGACATCGTCGAAGAGATCAAGGCCGCGAGCGAGGAGCAGGCGGAAGGGATTGATCAGATCAACTCCGCCGTGTCGCAGATGGACAAGGGAACGCAGCAGAACGCCGCCATGGTCGAAGAGGGCACGGCGGCTGCCGAGGCGGTCACCGAGCAAGCGAAGACGATGACGGAGCTGGTCGAGCGCTTCAACGTCGGCGATATGGAAGAAGGCGACGAGCCCGAGACGCGAGTGGGCAAGGGCCTGAGCGCGGAGTCTCGCGCCAAGGCACCCCCATCGCCTCCGCGCCGGGCGTCGTCCGGTGGACGGCGGAACGGCGCGCGCCAGGTGGTGATCCACGAGAGCGAGCTCGACCCCGAGTGGAGAGACTTCTGAGGAAGTGATGACGGCCGTGGTGGAAGCTGGGGGGGAAGGGCGACTCGAGCTCACGGAGCTCGAGTTCGAGCGCGTCTGCGCGCTGTTGAAGAGGCGAACGGGCATCCACCTCACAGACATCAAGCGGCGGCTGGTGATCACGCGGCTCGCCCCGCGCCTGCGCTACACCAGGACGAAGTCGTACCGCGAGTACCTCGACCTCGTCGAGGACGAGGGGAACGAGGAGGCGGAGCACTTCCTGAACGCTCTGACCACGAACGTCACCCACTTCTTCAGAGAGCCGCAGCACTTCGCGCTGCTGAGAGAACGCATTTTCGACGCGCTCGTCGCGAAGCCGGCATCTCCCGGCCGCCTCCGCTTCTGGAGCGCAGCGTGTTCCTCCGGCGAAGAGCCATACTCGCTCGCCATAGCGCTGCTCGACGCCGGTCTCGATCGGCAAGGGATGGACGTCCGGATCCTCGCGACGGACATCGACTCCCAGGTGCTGGCCCGTGCCCGGCGGGGCGAGTACCAGCACGACCGCGTCGACAAGATCCCCGAGCCGGTGCTGAAGCGCCACTTCTGGAAGGGCTCGGGCTCCAGAGCGGGCCTCGTGCGCATCAAGCCACCGGCGCGGCAGCTCGTGCATTTCACTCAGCTCAACCTGTTCGACGCCTGGCCGATGACCGGCCCGTTCGACGTCATCTTCTGTCGCAACGTCTTCATCTATTTCGAGCCGGAAGCGCGCGAGGACCTGACGCGGCGTTTTCATGAGCTCCTGGGGCACCGCGGCTACCTCTTTCTGGGGCACTCGGAGTCGATGACCGGCCCGACCGCGTCGCTGTTCGACCCGCTGGGGCACACCGTGTTTCAGAAGCGCCAGGGCTGAGCTCAGGGCAATGCCATGACGTCGAAGTTCTCGCGCGGCCCCGGGAGCGGCTCCCAGCCGATTCCGGGCGATCGCTTCTCGATGGATCCAACCGGGGGCCGTCGGTATTTCCATCCGATCGAGAACAAGTGGGTGGTCAACGTGCCGGCCGAGGCGTTCTACGCGACGGGGGAGGACGAGCTGCTCTGCACCACGCTCGGGTCTTGCGTCTCTGCATGCTTGCATGATCCGACCTGCTCCATCGGCGGGTTGAATCACTTCCTGCTACCGCAGCAGCCCGAGGGAATCATCGCCACGCAGGCCTTGCGCTATGGCGGCCACGCCATGGATCAGCTGATCGAGGAGCTCGAGAGAATGGGCGCCCGTCGATCGAACCTGGAGACGAAGATCTTCGGCGGTGGCAGCAGCAACCTGCTCGGTGCCGACGTGGGCAGCGCGAACGTCGCTTTCGTAATCGATTACCTGCGAGCCGAGGGCATGGCGGTGGTCGCGCACGACGTCGGCGGAGGATGGGCGCGTCAGGTGCGGTTTTCTCCGATCACCGGCCGCGTGCGCGTTCGCCGGCTCGACATGAGTCGCAGGCCCGAGATCATCGAGGAAGAGCGACGCCTGCTCGAGCACCTGGTGCATCCCGAGCGGGAGGAGCCTACCTAGGCGGGTGCGCGGGCGGGGGCGGGCTTCTGGTCGAGCCAACCGCTCGTAGGATGACAGGGGGAAGAGTTGAAGGCGATTCGAATTCTGATCGTGGACGATTCGGCCGTCGTGCGGCAGACGCTCACGGCGATCTTCGCTCGCGAGCCGGACCTGGTCGTGGTGGGTTCCGCGAGAGACCCCTACGACGCTCGCGAGAAGATCAAGGCACTCTCGCCGGACGTGCTGACCCTGGACGTCGAGATGCCGAAGATGGATGGCATCACTTTCTTGAAGAACCTGATGCGCCTGCGGCCGATGCCGGTCGTCATGGTGTCGTCGCTCACCGAGCGGGGCGCTGACGTGTCGCTCGAGGCGCTCGACATCGGCGCGGTCGACTTCGTGACGAAGCCGAAGCTGGGGACGTCCGACGGCCTCGAGGATCTGGCCTACGAGATCTGCGCCAAGGTGCGCGCCGCGGCCGGGGCGCGCCTCTCCGCCAAGGTTCCGGCAGAGCGCGCCGCGCCCCGCTCGAAGCGGCAAGCGCCGCTCCTGGCGACGACGGATCGGATCGTCGGTATCGGCGCCTCCACGGGCGGGACGGAGGCGATCGCCACCATCCTCGCCGCGCTGCCGCCCGACGCGGCGCCCATCGTCATCGCGCAGCACATCCCGGAGATGTTCAGCGAGCGTTTCGCGCGCCGCCTCGACGAGAGCTCGGCGATCCGGGTGCGGGAGGCCAAGGACGGCGACCCGCTCGTGCTCGGCACGGCCTACGTCGCCCCCGGCAACTACCACCTCAGCGTGGTCCGCAGCGGCGCCAAGTACCTCTGCAGCGTCACCCAGGGCGAACGGGTGAATCGCCACCGGCCTTCGGTGGACGTGCTGTTCCGGTCGCTGGCGACGGCGGCGGGGCACAACGCGGTCGGCGCGCTGCTGACGGGCATGGGCGATGACGGCGCCGCGGGGCTGAAGGCGCTGCGCGACTCGGGGGCGGCCACGCTCGCCCAGGACAAGGAGACGAGCGTGGTGTGGGGCATGCCCGGCGAGGCCGTCAAGCTGGGCGCCGCCGCCGAGGTGGTGCCGCTCGAGCGAGTGGCGGAGCGATTGCTCGCGCTGGCAGCCAGGCCCGCGCGTTGAGCTTCACCCCGCGAACTTCTTCACCACCTCGATCAGCCCGGGCCCGTAGCGCTCGGCCCGTGTCTCCCCGAAGCCGTACACGTCGAGCAGCTGCGCGAGGTTTCTCGGCTTGAGCAGGCACAGCTCGCGCAGGCTGCGGTCGCTCGCGATCACGTAGGGGGCGACGCCCTGCTCGCGAGCGAGCGCGAGGCGGTGCGCGCGCAGGGCCTCGAACAAGGGCTCGTCGCCGGGTGACGTCTCGAGGTTGCCGCGCTGCTCGCCCGCGCGGCCGCTGGAGCGCTCGCGCCGCTCGCTGGCTCCCCAGCTCGACCCGGAGCTGGGGAGATGCTCGCGCCCGGGCAGCGCGCGGCGCTCGGGGGGCAGGCGCAGACGGATGGCGCGCGTACCCTTCATCGCGTGCTGACCGTCGTGCGTGAGGTAGAGCACGGGCCGGTCGCCGCCGGAGAAGGCGACCCAGCCGGCGGTGACGCAGCGGCGCAGCAAGCTCACGAGCCACGCGCTCTGCTTGTCGCGCAGCACGCCGAAGGTGGGCACGCGGTCGAGCCCGCTCTTCTCGAGGCGCTCGTCTTTCTCGCCGCGCAAGAGCTTGGCGGCGAGCGTCAGCCCGAACTTGCCGTGGATGCGCGCGACAGCGCTGAGGGCCTTGCGCACCAGCAAGGTGACCTCTTCGTCGCTCGCGTCAGAGCTGGCGAGCTCGGTGCACACGTCACAGCGGCCGCAGTCTTCCGGTGGGTTCTCGGTGCCGAAGTAGCGCAGGATGGCGGTGTGGCGGCAGGTGCCGCCTTCGGCCCAGCGCAAGAGCTCGAGGAACATGTTCCACTTGTGCTCCACCACGGCCGGGTCGGGCGCGCGCCCGTCGGTGTCGGCCTCGAGCAGGCGGCGACGCATGGCGATGTCTTTCGGCGAGCTCAAGAGCAAGCCCTGCGAGATCTGCCCGTCGCGACCGGCGCGGCCCACCTCCTGATAGTAGGCCTCGACCGAGCCCGGCGGCGCGAGGTGGATGACGGCGCGCACGTCGCTGCGATCAACACCCATGCCGAAGGCGTTGGTGGCGACCACGACCTGCAGCTCGCCCTGCGTGAACGCCGCCTGCACGCGCTCGCGATCTTTGGGGGGCAGCCCGGCGTGGTAGGCGTCTGCGAGCCAGCCGTCGCCTCTGAGGCGCTCGGCCTCGGCCTCGCAGCTCTTGCGCGTGGGGCCGTAGATGATGGCGGTCGCCTGACGCGGCGCGCTCGGTCGGGGGGCGCCGCGCTTCTGAGCCGGGCCGCCCAGAACCTCACGGAGCAGGGCGTCGGTGTGCTTGCGGCCCTCGCTCGCGCTCTGCACCTCGCGCGCGCGCAGCACCAGGTTCGGGCGCTCGAAGCCACGGATGAGCTGCGGCGTGTCGGCGGGCAGCTTCAGGCGGCTCAGGATCTCGTCGCGCACGACCGGCGTGGCCGTGGCGGTGCAGGCCAGCACGCGCGCCTTGGGCAAGCGCGCCAGCACGCGGTCGATCTGCATGTATTCGGGGCGAAAGTCGTGCCCCCACTCGCTGATGCAGTGCGCCTCGTCGATCGCCACCAGCGGGCACGAGACCTCCGACAAGAGCGCCTGAAAGCCCGAGAACGCGAGCCGCTCGGGCGCCACGTACACGAGCTTGTAGGCGCCGCGCGCGAACCCGCCGATGCGCCGCCCGAGCTCTTCCGAGCTGAGCGTCGAGGCGAGGAACGTCGCCGGGATGCCCCGCCGCTCGAGCGCCGTCACCTGGTCGTTCATCAGCGCGATCAGCGGCGACACGACGATGGTGGTGCCCGAGAGCAAGCACGCCGTCAGCTGGTAGACGAGGCTCTTGCCGCCGCCCGTGGGCGCCACGAACAAGAGCCGCCGCTCGCTGATCAGCGTCTCAACGGCGCGCCGCTGCCCGTCGCGGAAGCCGTCATAGCCGAGCCGCCGCAGCCCCGCGTTCAGCGCTTCTTCGGAGACGCGCGGGGTCTCTCGAGATACAGCGGGGGCCTGGCTCTCGGGGCGGTCTGAGGTCGGGGCGACGGTCACGGGTCGTTCGCGAGCTGCCGATAGAAGGCCTGGAGCACGAAGAACGCCTGCTTCTTCTCGCCGTGATCGGAGACGAGGCCCTTGCGGTTATAGCCCTCTTGAATCTTCGGCAGCGAGCGCCGCGGCGACTGGAAGTCGGTCAAGATCCAGGGGGAGAGGCCGCGCCAGACGCGGATCTTCCTCATCATCCGGATCTGCCGCTCATACAGGTCTCTCTGGAACTCCTCGGTCCAGCGCTGGTCAGCCGGGCCGTGGTGGCCGGCCTTGGCGTCGCCGCCGAGCTCGCTGAACACCAAGGGCTTTTCATAGCGCACGTCCCACGCGACGGTGTCGCATTTCGGCGGCAGGCCGTCATACCAGCCCACGTACTGGTTCACGCCGAGCACGTCGAGATCGCTGCCGAGCGGGTCGTCCACGATGTGCGTGAGCTCGTCGGCCGCGTAGTGGCGCTCGAGCGCCGCCGTGAGCAGGCGTGTCGGGTCGAGCCCGCGAACCGTGGCGATGAGCTTGCGCAGGAAGGCGTTGCGCGCGTCGCTGATCGGAGTCTCGTTGCTCACTGACCAGAGGATGATCGCGGCGCGGTTCTTGTCGCGCTGCACCATCTCGGTGATCTGCCGCTCGGCGTTGGCGTAGGTGTCGGGGTTCTGCCACTGGATCGTCCAGTAAACCGGCACCTCTGACCACACGAGAAGTCCGAGCTCCTCGGCGACCCGCACCGTGTGGGGGTTGTGGGGGTAGTGGGCGAGCCGCACGAAGTTGCAGCCGAGCTCTTTCGCCCAGCCGAGCAGCTTCTTCGCGTCAGCCTCGCTCGTGGCGCGGCCGGGCCGCTCGGGCGCCTGCTCGTGGATCGAGATGCCGCGCAGGAAGATCGGCCTGCCGTTGAGCAGGATGTCGGCGCCCTGGGTGGTGATCGAGCGGAAGCCGATCTTCTCTTCCACCCGATCGCCGAGACCGGTGATCTCCACCGAGTAGCGCCTGGGCACCTCGCCAGACCAGAGCTCGAGCGCTGCGCCGTGATCCGCCGGGCGAACGCTGAAGCTGGCGCGGCCGCTCGCGTCGGTCTCCAGCTTCAGGTCGACGCCCAGCTCGGGGATGCGCAGGCTGACCTGCTGCTTGCCCGCCTGCGGGCCGTCGAGCAGCACCCAGCCGCCGATGCGATCGAGCGAGCCCTTCTCGAGCTGCACGAAGTAGTCTTTCACGAACGTGCGCGGCACGCTCACCAGCAGCACGTCGCGCGTGAGGCCGCCGAAGTTATACCAATCGGTGTTGACGGTCGGCACGCCGTCTTTCCGGCGCTGGTCGTCGACCTTCACGATCACGGTGTTGTCGCCGTCGACGAGCGCGTCGCCGACCTCGAACTCGAAGGCGGTGAAGCCGCCCACGTGCTTGCCGAGCAGCTTGCCGTTCACGTAGACGAGCGCCTCGTAGTTGGCCGCGCCGAAATGGAGGAACTGGCGGCGATCGGCGCTGCGCCTGGCCTGGAAGCTGGTCTTGTACCAGATGGTGCCTTCGTACAGCCCGAGCTCGGGCCGCTGGGAGTTCCAGTCTCCCGGGACCTTCAGCGTGGGGCTCGCGTCGAAGTCATACTCGATGCGATCACCCGGGCTCTCGGGCTTCTCGTTCGAGCCGTAGGGGTTCTTCAGCGGCTCGTAGCGATAGTCGTAGTAGCCGTTCTCGTAGGGGTCGACGATGGCGTGCCAGTCGCCGTTGAGGCTCTGGTGCTCGCGCCCGAAGACGTTCGCGATGAGGTGCAGGGGGCTGGCGGTCATGATGATCTCGGGGCGGTGGAATGGCGTCGTCGCCTGCCGCGCGGCGCGACTCAACGACTTTCCGGTGCCTCGGACGCCGTTCGGCCCCAGTTGCGAATCATCGCCCCGCCGCCGGCCTCGCGCCCCTGCGAGCCGTCCACAGCGCGCGGCCGTGGCGCTCCGGCTCTGCCACCCGAAAATCCGAGAGAAGCGCGAGGCACGTTAGATCGGATTCCACCCGCGCCCGGGTTTTCCAGTGGATGGCCTGTGCACAACTCGAGGGATCTGTGGATGAGCGTCCGAGCTGTGGATAACTTGTAGTGCAACTGGGGGAACAACACGAATCTCGTCAAAATTTTGACACGCCCTCGTGACATGGAAGGAGTTAGCCGCGCAGGGTTGGGGGCGCCCCCCGCGCTCGGTAATTCGCTCCATCCCGCCATCCGTGATATCCGTCACGACCCTCGCGTGGCGTCCCCCCACGTGCTCACTGATCATGTCGCGGCCATTCAAGCTTCGTCCCTATCAGAAGGCGGCGGTCACCTCCGTCATCGAGCGCTACCGCGCCAGCGAGCGGCGCATGCTCCTCTACTTGCCTACCGGTGCCGGCAAGACGGTCATCGCCACCCACATCATCCAGGCGTTGCGCGACGGCTGCGGCCTCGGTCGAGCCCTGTTCGTCGCGCACCGCCGCGAGATCCTGGATCAGACCGTGCGCACGCTCGAGCAGCACCTGCCCGGGCTCAGCATCGAGGTCGAGCAGGGCGAGCGCCTTGCCGAGCGCGACGCCGACATCACCGTCGCCTCCGTGCAATCGCTCTTGCGCCGCAAGGATCGCTACGACCCCAAGGCCTTCGATCTGATCATCTGCGACGAGTGCCACCGCGCGCTCGCGCCGAGCTGGGATCAGGTCATCAGCTACTTCTGGAGCCAGGCGGGCGAGCACACGGTGCTGCTCGGCATGACGGCCACCCCGCGCCGCTCCGACGGCCGCAGCGTGTTCGAGTTCTTCGGCGAGGCCGCCTTCGAGGTCTCGCGCACCGACCTGGAAGACCTCGGCTACCTGGTGCCGATGCAATACTTCACGGTCCAGGGAGACCTGAAGCTCGATCAGGTGCAGCAGAGCGGGGGTGACTTCCAGGTCGCCGCCCTGTCGCGCGTGATGGACTCGCCCGCCCATCGCGCCCTCGCCGTCAAGGCCTGGCTCGAGCAAGGCGCCGGCAAGAAGACACTCGTCTTCGGCGCTGGCGTCGAGCACGCCCGCCACCTCGCCGACGACTTCCGCGGCCTCGGCGTGCGCGCCGAGATGATCGACGGCAAGACGAAGGATCGCGATCAGATCCTCGCGCGCTTTCAGAGCGGCGACATCCAGGTGCTCACCAACTACGGCGTTCTCACCGAGGGCTTCGACGAGCCGAGCGTCACCTGCATCCTGATGGCGCGCCCCACCACGTCGCCGCTCGTCTACACCCAGTGCATCGGCCGCGGCCTGCGCTGCTCGCCGGGCAAGAGCTCGTGCACCATCATCGATCTGGTCGATCGCAGCACCCATCAGCTCCAGTACGACGCTACCCAGATGGCGGGCTTGCCCTCGCGCTGGCGCTCGCGCGGCTCGGATCCGTTCCGCCAGGCCCGCTCGCTGCGCGGCGTCAAGGTCACCACTCCGGAGGCCTTCTTGCAGATCAAGCAGGCCCAGAGCCTCGAAGAGGTGCAGACCATCCTGATGAGCCTGCCCTCGAGCGTGGTGGTGGCGGGCCTCGATGGCGAGGCCGTGCTCCGCTACGAAGCCTCCGACGAAATCTGCTCGCCGCAGGCCGCCGAGGCGCGAGCCGGTCACCTCTTGCGCCAGGCCGGCGCGCGCGGCGCGCGGGTGACGGTCGACGAAGAGTCCGTCCGCATCACGTTCAAGAACCCCGAGGTCGACAACGAGCGCTTCGGCTACCTCAAGTGGCACCTGTCGCGGGTGACCCGCCGCTTGGTCGAGTTTGACGCCAACGGCCACAGGCAGAAGAAGCTCAACCCGCGCGCCATCCTGCGCTCGATGCTGCCCGAGCGCTGCCGCATCGACGCGCTCGAGAAGGGACCCGCGGGCGAGATGATGGTGGCGACCATCGCGGGCCTGTTGCCGGGCGAGCTCGCGGCGGTGGCGAGCGAGTTCCAGCTCGAGTGCGGCGTGCGCCTCGATCTGCGCGGCCAGATGTCGCTGTTCTAGCGGCGTCAGTGGAAGGCCGCGCGTCAGCCTGAGGTGGGGCCTTCCCCGCGTCCATCCCGGCGCGACGGCGGGGGCCATGCGGCGGAGGCTCCGTCGCCGGCCGCCGTCTACTCCGATTCGCTCGCGCGGCCACTGAGCGTCGCCGCGGCTTGGCCGGGAATGATGGGCAGCACCACCGTGAACGTGGCGCCAAGGCCCTCACCCTCGCTCTCGGCGCTGACGCGGCCGCCATGCAACTCCACAACGTGACGCACGATCGACAGGCCTAGCCCCAGACCGCCGTGCGCGCGAGTCGCCGAGCCGTCCCCCTGGGTGAAGCGCTCGAACACGCGTGGTAGAAAGTCTTTACGAATGCCTTCGCCGCTGTCGCTGACGCGCAGCAAAATCTCTGAACCCTCACGGAAGAGCCGCACGTCGATACGACCGTCATTCCCGCTGAACTTGATGGCGTTGGAGAGCAAGTTCCAGGCGACCTGCTGCAAGCGCGTCGCGTCGCCCCAGGTATCGCAGTTCACGAGCTCCAGGGAGACCACGATTTCAATCTTCTTGGCATCGGCGGCGAGGCGTAGTGTCTCGATAGCCGCCGCGAGGATGTCGCCCAAGTCGATGCGTTCGAGCTGCAGGTGAAGCTTGCCGGTAATGATCCGGCTCACGTCCAGGATGTCGTCGACGATGCGGGATTGGGCATCGGCATTCCGCTCTATGATCTCGATCGCACGCTCGACCTGAGCCGGGCTGCCCGTCTTCGCGAGATGAAGCCAGCCTAGGATAGCGCTGAGCGGTGTGCGCAGCTCGTGGGAGATCGTGGCGAGAAAATCGTCTTTGAGGCGGCTGCTCTCCTGTGCCTCTCGGTAGAGCTGGGCGTTATCGACGGCCAGACCCGCTCGGCGCGCCAGTTCCTGGGCCAACCCGAGGTCGTCGCCGTCGAGGCGACGCCCAGACGCCGATGTGGTGAGCGCGAGAGCGCCAAAGATGCGATCTCGAGCGACCAGCGGCACCACCATGTAGGAGCGGATTGCGAGCTGCCTGACGAGCTCCTCGGCACGAGTCGTCGGGCTCCAGGCCCCGCGGACGGTGCTTGGAAGATCGGAGAGCAGCTCCGCGCGGCCCGTGCGCACCACGCGCGGCAGCGTGCGATCTTGCTGATCTACACGCAGCGGCAGCAGGAGGTCGAGCTCGCGCCCGAGTGCTTCGCGCTCCGGATCGTGCTCGGCCAGCACGGTCAGGCGGATGGCGCCATCTGGGTCGAGCCGGTAGAGCGCGGCCGCGTCGGCGATGGTGGGCACCGCGAGCCGGGCGATGCGCTCGAGCGTCTCGCTGTAGTCGAGGGAAGACGAGAGCGCCTCGGTCGCTTCGGCAAGGAACCGGGTCCGCGCCTCGGCGAGCTGCGCCGCACGGTAGAGGCGAGCATTCTCGATGGCAACAGCGGCCCGCCGCGCGAGCTCTTCGGCCATCGCGAGGTCCCAGTCGTCGTAGCGGCGGCCCGACTCGGCGGAGACGAGCGTGATCGTGCCGAGGGTGCGCGCGCGCGCCTGGATGGGGACGATGATCGCCGAGCGCAAGCCGAGCTCCTTCAGCAGCCTGAGGTGCTCCGCGTCTCGGGCGATGCGCTCGAGGGAGGCCTCTGGGATGTCCGCATGGAGTTCGGGGCGACCGGTGCGCAGCACGTTGGGCACGCCAATGGGCGCGTCCGGGTCGGGCGGATAGCGCCGCCGTAGCTCCTGGGCGAGGGCGACCTTTGCGGGATCGATGTGGCCCACGGCGACCTGAACCGCCGTGCCCGAGCCATCACTGACGAGGTCGACGGCGCACCAGTCGGCGACCTCGGCGATCGCGAGGCGCACGACGGTCTGCAGGGGAGCCTCCGCGTCGAGCGATGCGGCCAGTGCCTCGCTCGCCTGTGCGAGAAACGCTCGGCTTCTCTCGGAGCGCGCCCGTTCGGTGGCGTCGCGCGCGTAACCGAGAAACGTCGGCGCGCCTTCCGTGGCGACTCGACGGATGGCGAGCTCTATTGGGAAAGCCGTGCCGTCGGCTCGCAACGCCGTGACATCGATGCGCCGGTCTAGCATGCGGGTCTCGCCGCTGGAGAGATAGCGAGCGAGGCCGTGGGCGTGCGCCACGCGCAGGTGAGGCGGGATGAGGAGGTCCGCGACGGAGCGACCGAGCACATCTTCGCGCCTGCGACCGAACATCGCCTCGGCTCCGCGGTTGAACTCCGTCACCTGACCCTCGGCGTCCATGCCGATGATTCCATCGAGGGAAGCGTTCAACAGGGCGGCGATGCGCGCCTGACCCGCGCGCTCTTGCGCAGCGATCCGCTCGGCGTGCTGGCGGAGCTGCTCGCGAGCGAGGAAGAGTTCGACGAAGACGCTCACCTTGGCGCGAACCACGTGGGCGTCGAGCGGCTTGCGCAGTACATCAACGGCGCCGCGCGCATAGCCCTCGACGGCTGGGATGTCGCCGGCTGTCATGAAGATGATCGGCACCTCGTTACCCCCCGCCTGGCTTCGCAGCAGCTCGGCCGTGGCGAGGCCATCGATGCCTGGCATCATCACGTCGAGCAGGACGACGGCGAACGCACCCTCGCGCACTCGCTCGATCGCCTCCGCCCCGGACAGCGCTGGCACGACCCGATGTCCGAGCGGCTGGAGTACGACGTCGAGCGCCAGAAGGTTGGCCCGATGATCATCGACGACCAGGATGTTCGCCATGGGTGCCGATGGCAGCGGAGCTGCGACCACGCTGGCCTCCCGCTTTCAGCAAAAACGCTGGACGGTCGCCAGCAGAGAGCCGATGTCGACCGGCTTGAGGAGGTGATCCACCGCCTGCACGCAGGCGTTGCGCGGGTCTTGTCGGGCCACGGCGGAGACTACGACGACGGGGATCGCCTCCAGCGCGGGGTCCTTTCCCTTCTCCTGGCAGAAGGTCCACCCATCCATCACGGGCATCATCAGGTCGAGCAGGATGATGCAGGGCCTGGGCCCTGTCTGCAGATGGGTGAGCGCCTGAGCACCGTTTGAAGCCGTGGACACGTAGTATCCTTCGCCTTCGAGGATGGCGACCATCAACTCCCGAATGTCGGGCTCGTCTTCGACCACCAAGATTGGGTGCTGATGGGCGGTCACCGAAGCCTGTCCCTTAGCACGCGTCGACCGGAGCCGTCGATGAGCTCTCCAGCACCCAGAGAATCAGGTTCCCCAGGGGCGCGTTCACGTCGGCCACTACCGGCCCCGAGCGGCTTCACCACGCAACGTTGACGCCAACCCGGCAACGTTGGCAAGCGCCAAGCCGCCGGCGGAGACGACCTGTCTGCTCGTCGTCGATCTGCTGCCGAAGGGTGACGCCTGGCGGCGTGCATGCGACCGCGTGATACAAGCGCCGCATGACGGTGCCGGATTTCCGGCCGCCCCTGAAGCCGCGGCGCGGCAATCGCGCCAGAACTCGTGTTCGGTCAGACTCGCGTTCTGCGAGAGCGCCCCGCCATGGGCCTGCGCCATGTCGAGACCGAGTCCCGAGCCTACGTTGCCTGCGAGATGACGCTCGAGGTGCCCCTCGTGGCTCGAGCGTGCTGCGCATGACGCCGCACGCGTGAATGGCACGATCGCGCCTGCGAGAACTCATCAGGACTCGCGACGCGGCGAAGCCTGCCCGAAGGAGTCGTCGGGACACGGAACGCGGCTACGTCGCGCTCTCGGCGTGCGGCGAGCGAGCGGCAGGAACACGCGGCAGGAAACAACAGTGGGGCATGAAATAGCGCGAAGCCCCGCGAGCCGTGGGGCGCCTTGCCTCGTGCGTGCCACTGGTGTCGGCGCAAAAGGGCACTCGAAGGTCAGTGCAAGGGGCTTGCTGGTGAACGATTGCATCCCAACGCAGCGATGCCTTACTGTGTTCCTCTTGCCGTCAGAGCAACCTGAACACTGGGATGCGACGCTTCCGCTCAGCACCATCATCGAGGGCGATTACCGCTATCGCCTTCTCGTCGAGAGCGTCACCGACTACGCGATCTTCATCCTCGACACCGAGGGCCACGTCAGAACGTGGAATCCCGGTGCCGAACGCATCAAGGGCTACAGCGCCGAGGAGATCATCGGTCAGCACTTCTCTGTCTTCTATCCTCCAGAGGTTGACGGCAAGGCGGTCTGCGGTTTCGAACTAGAAGCTGCGACGCGCGACGGCCGCTTCGAAGCCGAAGGCTGGCGCATGCGGCGGGATGGCGCTCGCTTCTGGGCGAATGTCGTCATCACGGCGCTTCGAAATCCAGAAGGGGTTCTCGTGGGCTTCGCCAAGGTCACGCGAGATCTCACCGAGCGCAGAGATGCAGAGGAGCAAGCGAGGCGTTCTCGCCTGCTGGTGGACAGCGTCAAGGATTACGCGATCTTCGTGCTGGACCCCGAGGGGCACGTCAGGACGTGGAACCCGGGTGCCGAGCGCATCAAGCAATACAAGGCCGAGGAGATTATCGGAAAGCATTTCTCGGTCTTCTATCCGCCGGAGGTCGACGGCAAGGCGGTGTGCGATTTTGAGCTCGAGGTTGCGGCGCGCGACGGGCGCTTCGAAGCCGAAGGCTGGCGCGTGCGGCAGGATGGCTCTCGCCTTTGGGCGAACGTCGTCATCACCGCGCTGCGAAGCCCCGAAGGGGAACTGGTGGGCTTCGCGAAGGTCACGCGAGACCTCACCGAGCGCAGAAACGCAGAGCAGCAGGCGCAGCGTTTTCAGCTACTCGTGGAGAGCGTCAAGGATTATGCGATCTTCGTGCTCGACCCGAAGGGCCACGTCAGCACGTGGAACGCTGGTGCCCAGCGCATCAAGCAATACGAGGCCGAGGAGATCATCGGGAAGCACTTCTCCGTCTTCTATCCGCCGGAGGTCGATGGCAAGGCGGTGTGCGACTTCGAGCTCGATGTCGCGACCCGAGAGGGGCGGTTCGAGGCCGAAGGCTGGCGCGTACGGAAGGACGGCTCTCGCTTCTGGGCAAACGTCGTCATCACTGCGCTTCGAACTCCAGAAGGACCCGTCGTGGGCTTTGCGAAGGTCACGCGAGACCTGACGGAGCGTCGGAACGCAGAGGAGCAGATGCGATCGCTCGCCGCAGAAAATGCGGCGTTGGAACAGAAGGCGCGCATTCAGCAGTTTCAGGAGCAGTTCTTGGCCATTCTGGGCCACGACTTGAGGAATCCGCTGGCGGCGATTGACATGGGCTCGGGAATTCTTCGCCAGCGCTCCAGCGACGACACGAGCCTTCGCATTCTGGATCGCATCGACTCGAGCTCTCGGCGGATGTCGCGCATGATCCAGCAGATTCTGGATCTGACGCGCAGTCGTCTGGCAGGCGGCATCGAGGTCAATCCAGGACCGACGGACCTGGCTGGAGTTCTCGGTTCGATTGTCGACGAGCTGAGAACCGCTTACCCGCGCGCCACGCTCGAACTCCACTGCGCCCCCTCGACGGGGACATGGGATTCAGACCGCCTCGAACAGATCTTCTCCAACCTGATCGGTAACGCCATCGTCCATGGCGGCAGGGACGGAATAGTCAGAATCGAGGCTGGCTCGGGAGACGGCGAGGCTTACGTGACCGTGCACAATGATGGCCCGCCGATCCCGGAGCATCTTCGCGCTTCGCTGTTCGATCCATTCCGGCGCGGAGATACAGAGAGCCGTACATCAAAGACCGCTGGTTTGGGCCTGGGCCTCTTCATCTCGCGTGAACTGGCCATCGCGCACGGAGGCAACATCGAGTTCGAGTCGTCCCAAGCTCATGGCACGACGTTTCGCGTTACATTACCCAAGGAGTTTCGCAAACCATGAAGAATGGCACTACGAAGCATACTGTGCTCGTCGTTGAAGACGAGGAAGACCTTCGAGAGATGATCCGCGAAGCCCTCGAGCTCAACGGATATGCTGTGATCATTGCCGAGGACGGCAAGGAGGCGCTCGCACGGCTCTCTGGCATCGAGCACCTGTGCTTGGCGCTCATTGACTTGCTGATGCCGGGAATGAACGGGTGGGATCTTTTCCACGAGCTCGAGCGCCGTTCGGAGCTGGCTGGCGTGCCCATCGTCGTGTATTCGTCAGTGGCCGGCCGCGCTCCGAAAGGCGCTACGCGCGTGCTGCAGAAGCCCTTGTCGTTCCGCGACCTACTCGCAACGGTCCGCGAGTATTGCGCGGCGTGATCTGGTTTTTATCCGGGCTCTGCGTGAGCCGCGGCGGAGTCCGCCTGGGCCGAGCTGGAGAGCTCCGGCGCGCGGGAATCCGCGCTTCGCGACGGCGCCCGCCGCGAAGCGCGAAGCGGTGACCCCTTGCGCGAAGACGGCGGCGACATGGAGAGCTGCCGGGCTCACTGGGGAGCGCTCGTGGGGTCGCCCTGCCTGCGCGCCGGCGGGCACGAGGCCTCGGCGATCGTGATACATCCTTGCTCGCGAGTGCGCATTCTCATAACGTCGAAAATTGCGCCCGCGATGGCGCACCGAACGACGATGTCAAAAACCAACGAGTTCTGCGCACTTGGACTGTTACTGCTGGGCATCGAGGGATGTTCGGTGGATGGCCGCGGCCCCGGCGTCTTTGACGAGCCGGCAGGCGAGGGGGAAGCGCCCTCCGAGGCGCTGCTGCCGAACAGGCCGCTCGAGCCCGACGGCGGCGCCCCGTGCGTGGATGGGGACAGCGCACGTTGCGGGCCCGCGGGCGAAGCGGGGCGGTGCGTGTTTGGCGTGAGCACCTGCAGCGCGGGCGCCTGGGGCGAGTGCCAGGGCGCCGTCCTGCCGGCCCCACGCGATTGCACCTCGGCCGAGGACAATGACTGCGACGGGCAGCCCGACGACACGCTCGACGCCGCGTGCGTCTGCGCAGCCGGCAGCGTCCGCCCGTGCGGAGAACATCCCGGTCTGGATGGACGAGGGCCTTGCCGCGCGGGCCAGCAACAATGCGTGGTGGCGCCGGGCAACGCGACGAGTGACTGGGGCGCCTGCACCGGCTCGGTCAGGCCCGGCGTGGCCGACGCGTGCGAGGTTCCCGGCGATGACAGCGACTGCGACGGCTCGCCCAACGGCGGCTGCCCGTGCGTCGACGGCGACGAGGTCCCCTGCGGCCCTGCGACGGAGGACGGGATCTGCCTGCGCGGCGTGAGCACCTGCGTCGGGAGCGCCTTCTCGACGTGCGTCGGCGCGGTGTTCCCCGGGCGCCGCGACTGTGGCTCCGCGCAAGACAATGACTGCGACGGGAGGCCCGACGACACGGTCGACAACGTCTGCACCTGCACGCTCGGCGAGCCGCGCGTGTGTGGCGAACACCCCGGCCTCGACGGCAACGGCCGATGCCAGGCCGGCTCGCGCACGTGTCTGCCCGGCCTCGGCAACTCCACGAGCGCCTTCGGTGCGTGCGAGGGCTCCGTGGGCCCCGCCAGCGCCGAGCTCTGCGGCAACGCCACGGACGATGACTGCAACGGCGAGGCCGACGAGGCTGCGGCATGCAACCCGTGCACGAACAACCCGTGTCAAAACGGCGGCAGCTGCCGCCCCACGCTGGACGACTACAGCTGCACCTGCCGCGGCTTTCTCGGCAAGAACTGCGAACAGCCCCTGTTCGAGCTCGTGGCTCCGCTGGCAGGCCACGCCGAGTGCATGGTCTACACGTTGACCGACGATGGCAGCAAGGGCGGCGGCGTCTGTTACACGCCGACCCCCTCGGGCCCACCCTCCGCGCCGGTCGTGTGGCGCTCCGGGCTGCCCTTCCTCCAGCTTCCCAGCGCTCCCTCGTACTACATCAGCGGGGACGGCGCCGTCCTGGCCGAGTTCGACGCGCGCTCCGCCGGCGGCACCATCGCGACGCTCGCGAGCCTGAACGGGAGAGGCATCGAGGGGCTCGACAGCTACTCCGCGCACTCCGTCAATCGCGACGGGTCCATCATCACCGGCAGCGCGTTCCTCGCCGATTTCAGCAACGCGCAGTTCCGCTGGAGCCTCGCCGGCGGGTTCGAGGTGCTCCCCACCGAGGACGAGCGCTTCCTGGCTAACACGCTGGTCAGCAGTGACGGCTCCACGGTGGTCGGCGCCGACGCCCAGGGCGCCTACCGCTACACCACCAGCGCGGGCCTCGAGACGCTCGTGCCCGACGCGAGGGCCACCGGTGTGAGCGCCAATGGCAGCGTCGTCGGCGGCGTTCGCACGTCGGGCTACAGCGGGCCGCTCTTCCGCTGGACGGCGGCCACCGGCGCCGTCGATCTGGCGAGCGATTGCACGACCGCCTTTGTCAGCCTGGACGGCGCGGTGATCTCCGCCATCTGCATCGAGCCGTCCACCCAGGAGCAATACGTCGAGGTCGTCATCGGCAACCAGCGGGCGCGGCTCGTCGAGTGGCTCATCGCGGCGGGCGCCGCGAACATCCCGCCGCGGCTCGAGGTGCTCTGGGCCATGTCGGGAGACGGCAAGACGTTCATCGGCCAGTCCCTCGCGCCCGACGCCAGCGCGGCGCGCCCCCTCTGGGTGGCCCGCTTGCCTTAGCCGCCCGCCCGCTCGCGCGGTGATGGCTGCAGGCAGCCCGTAGCCGCCCGTCCTGCGGCCGTGCTAGCGTCGCGGGCCTCGAGCGCAGCGTCTCCACCGCGCTGTCGCAGGATTCGCCGATGCTCGCAATGTCTCTGTTCCATCATGAGGCCCTCCTTCGCGCCGTGGGCCCACTCCTGTTGGTTGCTTGTTCATCCGCGTCAGGGCAGGGGGCTGCTCCCGCCGCGGCCGGGAGTTCGCCGGCGGCGTCGGGTCGCGTCGACGAGCTCCTCGCGCAAATGACGCTGGACGAGAAGGCGGGGCAGCTCACGCAGTGGGGCGCGCAGGTCACACCCACCGGGCCACTCGTTCAGCAGGGCGGGGAAGACGACATCCGCCAGGGGCGCGTGGGCTCCATCCTGGGGGCGTTTGGCGTGGAAGGCACGCGCCGCCTGCAGAAGCTCGCGGCGGAAGAGTCGCGCCTGAAGGTGCCACTCCTGTTCGCGTACGACGTCATCCACGGCTTCCGCACGGTCTTCCCGGTGCCGCTGGGCGAGGCGGCGGCGTTCGATCCAGCGCTCGCCGAGCGCTGCGCGCGCGCCGCGGCGGTCGAGGCGGCGGCCCACGGCCTGCACTGGACGTACGCCCCCATGGTGGACATCGGGCGCGACCCCCGCTGGGGTCGAGTCGTCGAAGGTGCCGGCGAAGATCCTTACCTGGGCGCGGCGCTGGCGGCGGCGCGGGTGCGAGGCTTTCGAGGTCAGCCGGGTACGGCGACCAGCCTGCTCGCGACCGCGAAGCATTTCGTGGCCTACGGCGGGGCGGAGGGCGGCCGCGACTACGACACGGTCGACGTCTCGGACCGGGCGCTGCGCGAGGTCTTTCTGCCACCCTTTCGCGCAGCCGTGGAGGCCGGGGTGGACTCGATCATGCCGGCCTTCAACGAGATCGCCGGTACGCCGATGCACGCGCACAGCGGGATTCTCCGCGATACGCTGCGGGAAGCGTGGGGCTTCGACGGCCTGCTCGTGAGCGACTACACGGGTATCATGGAGCTGAAGGCCCACGGCATCGCGGCGACCGACGCCGACGCGGCGGCGCGGGCGCTGAATGCGACGGTCGATATCGACATGATCAGCGGGCTCTATATCGAGCAGCTGCCCGCGCTGGTGGCGAGCGGTAAGCTGGCGGTGGCGCAGCTCGACGCGGCGGTGCGCCGCGTGCTCGTCGCGAAGCAGCAGCTCGGCCTGTTCGACGACCCGTATCGCGGGACCAGCGTCGAGCACGAGAAGGCGAACGAGCTGGCACCCGAGGTGCGGGCCCTCGCGCGCGAGGCGGGGCGAGAGTCGATCGTTCTGTTGAAGAACGATCGCCACCTGCTGCCCCTCAGCAAGTCGATGGCGACGCTGGCGGTCATCGGGGCGCTCGCAGACGACGAGGCCGCGGCCCTCGGGACCTGGTATGGCGCGGGCCGCGCCGACGACGCGGTGACGGTGCTCGACGGCGTGCGCCTCGCCTTGCCGAACACGAAGGTGGTGTACGCTCCCGGCGCTTCGCCCGAGACGGTGGCGGCCGGCGGCTTCGACGAGGCCGAGCGCGCCGCCAAAGCGGCAGACGCCGTGCTGCTCGTCATCGGTGAAGGCGGCGACATGACCGGCGAGGCCCGCAGCCGCAGCTCGGTGGCGTTGCCGGGCGCGCAACTCTCGCTGTTCGAGCGGCTGCATGAGCTCGGCAAGCCGCTGGTGGTGGTCTTGGTGAACGGCCGAGCGCTCGCGATTCCCGAGATCGCCGAGCGGGCGGGCGCGATTCTCGAGGTCTGGCACCTCGGCCATGAGATGGGCAACTCCGTCGCCGACGTCGTCTTCGGCGACGTGAACCCGAGCGGTAAGCTGCCGGTCACCTTTCCGCGCACGACCGGGCAGGTGCCGCTCTACTACAATCACAAGCAGACGGGGCGCCCGCCGCGAGAGAAGGAGCGCTACACGTCGAAGTACGTCGACGTGCCCTGGACGCCGCAGTACCCGTTCGGATTCGGCCTGAGCTACACGACCTTCGGCTACGAGAAACCGCAGCTCAGCGCGGCGTCGCTCGCGCCCAGCGAAGCGCTGACGGTCAGCGTCCGCGTGAAGAACACCGGCGAGCGCGCGGGCACCGAGGTCGTCCAGCTCTACCTGCGCGACGACGCCGCGACGTTCACGCGCCCGGTGCGCACCCTGCGCGGGTTCCGGCGGGTGACGCTCGCGCCGGGGCGCTCGGAAGACGTGAAGTTTACGCTCGACGCCGACGACTTCGCGCTGCTCGACGAGAGCTTCGCGCGCGTGGTCGAGCCCGGAACGTTCACCGTGTTCGTGGGCGGCAGCTCTGACACGACCAACGAGGCCTCGTTCGAGGTCACGACCGGTGCGACCTTGCAGGGGCCCGGCAGCGCGATCCCGCGCGAGGTGCGCTGATCACTTCGACGCCTGGTCAACACGGCGTGCGTCGCCCGCCTCGACGTTCAACGTTTCCCACGGGCCTCGCGCCCGAGCCGCCGAGCTCCGCCCGGGCCCGCGAATAGAGCAAGTCGATCAGGCTCTCGCGCGCGCCGCCCGCGACCAGCCAGGTGCGGGCTTCGTCGAAGCGCGAGAACACCTGGCGCCGGCGCCCCTCGCGCTCGGGTGAGATCCAGTTGAAGACCGTCATCGCCGCGCGCGCGACCGCCGACTGGGTGACGAAGGCGAAGTCGCAGCGCGGCATCTGCTTGTCTGCTTCCGCGAGGTCTCGGCGAAAGCGCGCTGGCGGCACCTCCGGCGTCTCCACGATCACCAGGACGCGCGCCATGGCTGTCGGGCGCTGGAGCGTATCTCTCGCCATCTCGAGCGCGCAGGCGACGGACCGCTCGTATTCGCTCGAGCTGATGTGGCCGGCGTAGATCGCGACCTTCACCAGGGAATCCGCGTCATAGGCTTGTACGAACATCTCCGCACACACCCCAGCGAGCCAAGGGTATCACGGGCAGAATCGAAAGCATGGAGCAAATTCCATGCCCCGGGTCGGAGGTCAATGAACGCTCGGAGGTCGCGCGATAGGATCTGATGGAAGGGGGGGGCGGAGCATCTGGAAGACAAGCGATCCGCTTTTCAGACAAGCGATTCGCTTTTCAGACAAGCGCGCAGCGTCTGCCACCCCGTGCGCGCGACGGCCCGTGGGTGCCTATGGCGGCTTGGTTGTGTGCCAGGATAACTCGGGTAGCCCCACATGACCTCCCCTCTCGACATGGACAAAACGCGCGTCGATGCCTCGCTGTCGCTGGATCTGAGCCAGATCGACTCCCCGCATCGCGTGACCGCCTGGCGCGAGTGGATGAGCTCGTCATTCCCCGAGTTTTCACTCTCTCGCATGGCCCTGCCCGCAGACGGCGGCGCGCGCGTCATGTCTCTCGGGGCCGCGCGCCTCTGGCTCCTCCGTTGCCCGGCAGGACGGATACGACGCACCCCTGATCCCAACTCACAGCGCGACGCCTTCGTCGTGGTGCAACTAGAGGGCGCCGCGGCCGTCGCGCGCGAGGGGCGTGTTCACGCGGTGTCGGCGGGCCAGGTGTGCATCGGCAGGGTCGCCGTGGACGGCGCCGAGATGAGCGCCGAGGTGCCGACCACGTTCCTCCTGCTCGAGCTGCCGTTCTCCTTCTTGACGGGTCGACACCCGCAGCTCGAGCAGCTCTCGTTTCACACCTGCGAAGAGAATCAGCCGGGCGCCGTCATGCTGCGCGAGCTACTCATGCGCGCGTTCAGCGTCGGGGATCGGATGGAGGAATATGAGCGGCGTATCGCCCTGGCCGCGATCGTGGAGCTGATCGTCTTGCCGCTCGCCGGCGTGCGCCCGAAGAATCCCGGCGTCCTGCGCGTCGATCGAAGTCTCGCTCAGATCAACGAACGGCTCGATGACCCCCGCTTGAACGCGACGATGCTGGCGCGCGAGCAAGGTATCAGCCGGCGCCGGCTCGACGAGCTGTTCGTCGACGCCGTCGGCACGCCCGTGGCGGCGTGCATCACCGATCGACGACTCGTCCGTGCGTCCCAGCTGCTGCGCGACCCGGCCCATCGAAAAGTCAGCGTCACGAGCATCGCCGCTCGCGTGGGCTTTCAAGATGCGTCCCATTTCTCTCGTGCGTTCAAGGGTCGGTTCGGCGCCACGCCCAAGGCGTGGCGCTCGGGAGAGACGGAGAACTCCAGCCAGTGATGGGCAGCTGAAACGCTACCGTTTGCGTCCCGTGACACTGGACAGAGTCGGTTGTTCTCCTTGGCGATGAAACTCGACTCCGTTGGAGACACCCGACCGGCGCGGTTGAGCCGCATGAGGTCATACCCCGGCTGTTTCGCGAGACACGAGCCTTTGCGGAGAGATACGGCGCCGCTCCCGCGCCGCTCCTGAGCCAGTCCTGCGCCGCGCACAGTCTGCATGTAGCCCGTGCGCGCGAATCGACGAGAAAGCGCTCCAGCGATTTGACTGAGTGAGGGTCATCGGGGATCATTTTTTCGTTGCCCCCACTCGGGCGTCGACTCGCCCCTCCCCCGGAACGAGCTCCGCTCGAGTGGTGGGCACGCTTACAGATCAGCGAGAGCCCGACGCACCCGGGTGGGCCCGGCGCCGCGACGAGCCCGCAAAGCCTGGCGCCTCCGCCGACGTGATGGCTAAGCTGCGCACGCGCAGCCATCACTCGCCGAGAACAGAGCCATGCATCAGCCCGACCTCATCATCCAGGATGTCGAGATCCTCCGCCTCGCGGGCCAGCACCAGGTCTTGCGCGGCGTCGACCGCCAGCACCAGGTGCAGCCTGCCCATCTGTATCCCGACCGCCGCCCGGCGCCTTACCGCGACGCTACCGACGCGAAGCCCGAGGCCGCGTCGCTGACGCAATACTACGTGCGCATCCGCACGCGCGGCGGGCTCGAGGGGCTCTATGGCGCGGTCGACAAGGAGGCGCTGCCCGCGCTGCTCGGCCCGCTGCGCGCGCTGTTGCTCGGGCAAGACGCGCTCGCCGTCGAGAGGCTCTGGGATCAGATGTTCCGCTCGAACCGCCACTCGCGCGCGAGCCACTACATGATGGCGATCAGCTACCTCGACAATGCCTTGTGGGACCTGCGCGGCCGCTACTTCGGCGCGCCCGTGTATCGCCTGCTGGGCGGCCCGACGCAGCTGCCGGTCGAGGTCTATGGCAGCTGCCTCGGCTACGCCATCGAGCCCGAGCTCGCAGCGCGCCGGGCCGTGCAGTTCGCGAAGGACGGCTTCCGCCGCCAGAAGTGGTTCCTCGGCTACGGCCCGGGTGACGGCGCGCGCGGCATGGACCTGAACGTGCAGCTCGCCCGCGCGCTGCGCGAGGCCCTCGGCGAAGACGCCGAGATCATGTTCGACGCCTACCAGGGGTGGGACCTGCAGTATGCGCTCGAGTGGTGCCGCAAGGTGGAGCGCTACCGCCCCGCCTGGCTCGAAGAGGCGTTTCCGATCGCGGATCTCGAGAGCTTCGTGCGGCTGAGCCGCGCGACGCCCGTCCCGCTCGCGACGGGTGAGCACCTCTACAACCGCTGGGAGGTGGCGCGCTTCCTCCAGGCGGGCGCCTTGCATTACATCCAGGCCGATCCGGAGTGGTGCGGGGGCGTCAGCGAGACGATCAAGATGGCCCACCTGTGTTCCGTGCATGGCGTGAAGCTCGTGCCCCACTGCCACAACATCCACGGCGCGTTGCATGTGGTCGCGAGCCAGTCGCCCGCGCTCTGCCCGTTCGGCGAGTACCTGATCAACTACGTGCCCGAGAAGCTGCACTTCCTGCTCGACCCGCCGCTGACGACGAACGGCTGGGTCGAGCTCTCCGGGCGCCCCGGCTTCGGCCTCGAGCTCGACCCAGCCAAGATCGAGCGCCAGGAAGTGCTCACCTCGATCTAGCTGGCGGCGGCGATCTAGGAAATCTTTCGTAGACAAATACGAAGCGGTTCGTATAATGGGAGCATGAGCAAGGCTCCCCTGCCGACCGACGCCGAGCTGGCCATCCTGTCCGTCCTCTGGCGCCAGGGTGCGTGCACCGTGCGCGAGGTGCACGAGGCGCTGCACCCGAGCCAGGGCACCGGCTACACCACGGTGCTCAAGCTGATGCAGCTGATGGCCCAGAAGGGGCTGCTGATGCGAGACGAGTCGCAGCGCAGCCACGTCTACCGCGCCGCCAGCGCCGAGGCGCAGACGCAGCGGCGCATCCTGGGTGATCTGATGCAGCGCGCGTTCGGGGGGTCGGCGTCGCAGCTGGTGTTGCGCGCGCTGTCGGTCAAGCGCTCATCGCCCGAGGAGCTGGAGCAGATCCGCGCCGTGCTCGACCAGCTGGAGAACGAGGGCAAATGAGCCTGCAGGCGCTGGCCGCTTCGGTCGAGGTGCAGGCCGCAGCCTGGGCGCTGCTGCATTTCGTGTGGCAAGGGGCTGTCATCGCCGCGCTGCTGTGGCTGCTGCTCGCGATCGTGCCGCGCTCGCAGGCGCGGGGGCGCTATGCCGCCTCGTGTCTGGCGCTCGGGCTCCTGGCGGTCGCTCCAGCGGCGACCGTCTGGTACATGCTGGCGGCTCACCCGGCGCAGGCATCGTCGCGAGCGCTGGCGCCGCACGCTGTCGAGCAGGGGTCGTACACGTCGCTGGTGCTGCTCGCGCTCTGGGCGGTCGGCAGCGCGCTGATGGCGCTGCGCCTGCTCTGGGGTGTCGCCCGCTTGCGCCGCCTGGTCGCGCGCGCGGCGCCGCCGCCCCGAGACTGGCAGAATTGCCTGTCGCAGCTCGCGCTGCGCATGGGGGTGCACCAGCGCGTGCGGCTCGCGATCTCCCTACAGATAGACGCGCCGGTGGTGCTCGGCTGGCTGCGCCCTGTCATCCTGCTGCCGCTCGCGGCGCTCACGGCGTTGCCGCCCGCCAGCCTGGAGGCGCTGCTGGCGCACGAGCTCGGCCACGTACGCCGGCTCGACTATCTGGTGAACGTCGTGCAGTCGTGCGTCGAGGCGCTGCTCTTTTATCACCCCGCCGTGCACTGGGTCTCGCGCTGCATGCGCATCGAGCGCGAGCACTGCTGCGACGACGTCGCGATCCAGATCACGGGTGAACCGCTTCGTTATGCTCGGGCCCTGGCCGATATGGAAGAACTGCGCGCGCGCCTGCCCGAGCCCGCGCTCGCCGCAAACGGAGGATCGCTCATGGCACGCATCGAACGCATCACAAATCGCCGGCTTTCGAGTCGCGCGAGCCCGCGCCCCTATCTCACGGCTGGCGGCGTGCTGGCAGCGGCGCTGGGCCTGGCGCTCGCAGGGATCTGGGCCTGCGGCTCGGCGGAAGAGCGGGAGGGGGCCCTCGCGGCGCAGGCCGAACCGATCGAGCGCTCGGCGCCCGCGCTCGGCGTGCGCTGGCTGCCGTCGACGATCACCCGTCATGAGTCCGCTCTGGTCGATACGGCGCAACGCCACGCGCTCGATCCCGCGCTGCTCGCGATCTTCGCGCTCGTCGAGTCGATGGGCGACCCCAGGGCGCAAAGCCCGGGCGGTGCTCGCGGTCTGATGCAGCTGATGCCGACCACGGCCGCCTATGTCGCAGAGCAACGCCAGATCGCCGGGCACTCCTACGAGCGCCTCTATGAGCCCGACTACAACCTGGATCTGGGCGCGTGGTATCTCTCCCAGCAGCTCGCGAGCTTCGGCACGGGCGAGCTCGACGACCGCTCGGTCGAGCTCGCGGCGGTGGCCTACAACGGGGGGCCTGCGCTGGCGCGCGCCTACGTCGCCGGCACGGCGTCACTCTGGCCCGAGACGAAGAAGTACAGCGAGCTGGTGGTAGCCCTGTGGAACGAACGCCAGGAGGCACAGTCGCGCAGCTTCGAGGCGTGGCGCGCCGCCATGCAGGGAGCGAAGGCTCGATGAAGGCGGCCCGAGCTCCATCTCGGGCCCTACTTACAGCGCTGCTGCCCCCTACTTACGGCGCTGCTGCGTCACCCAGGCATCGAACGCGTTCATGAACCCGGTCGCAAACTCCTTCGTCGAGGCGTTGTTCAGGTTCCCCTGCTCGTCGAAGAGCGAGCCCGCGTTGGCGATGTAAGCCTCGGGTTGGGGTAGGGCGGGGACGCTCACTCCGAACAGCACCTGCCGCAGCTGGTGGTGAGCGGCCATGCCTCCGAGGCCGCCGTAAGACTGGCTCACGACGCCCGCGGGCTTGCCCGCCCACACGCCCTTGCCCCACGGCCGCGAGCCGACGTCGATCGCGTTCTTCAGGGCGCCGGGGATGCCGCGATTGAACTCGGGCGTGAAGAACAGGAGCGCGTCGGATTTGCCGACCTCGGTGCGGAAGCGCACCCAGCTCGCGGGCGCCTGGCCTTCGAGCTCTTCGTTGTAGAGCGGCAGGTCGCCGATCTCGACGTAGGAGAAGACCAGGTTTGCCGGCGCGACGCCCACGAACGCGCGAGCGACCTTGCGCGTCACCGACTGCTGCCGAAGGCTGCCCACCAACACGCTCACCTTGATCTGACTCATCGAGTGCCTCCTGTTCAACCCGCGCGACTTCAAACCGTGCCGCGTCGAGCCTCGAGCTCGGCGCGGATGTCACGCATGCGACCCGCCGATAGAGGGTACAGCCGGAGCAGCGCCAGGGCAACCAGGCACGCCACGATGGGGATGCCCGCGAACAGCGCGCGGATCATGAAGTACGTCCCCTCCGATTGCTGCCCGCCCAGCTCGGCGCGAAACCCCGTCCAGAGGGTGAGCGCCTGCCCCGCCATGATGCTCGCGATGCCCATGCCCGCCTTCGTCGCCCAGAAGAACGACGAGCTGAAAGCGCCTTCGCGGCGCGCGCCCGAGCGCTGCTCTTCGTAGTCGAGGCTGTCGGCCGTCATCGACGGCAGCACCACCCACAGCCCCGTGGCGCAGAAGCCGCTGAGGCCCGTGTGCAGCACCACGAGCCAGGGCGCCTCGGGCGTGTACATCAGCCAGCTGAGCGCGAAGTTCACGATCCCGAACGCGAGAATGAGGCTCAGGGCAGCGCGCTTTCCCCAGCGGCGAATGAAGCGCTGGGCGGGATAGACGGCAGCGATCCCGAACAGCGTGTAGAGCACGCCGCCCCAGAGCTTCAGCACGCCCCACATCGCGTAAGCGCTCTGCGTCTCGTGGTAGTCACGCAGCACGTAGTAATAGCCGGCGTAATAGCCGAGCGGATCGATCGCGAAGGTCGGGATGGCGTAGGTGAAGCCGACGCCGAGCAGCACCAGGAAGGGGCGGCAGCTCAGCGTGCTGCGCAGCATCTCTCCGAAGCCGACCCTCTCATGGCGCACTGCCGTGGCGTAGTAACGCTCCGGCACATACAGCACGTTGATCACGCCCGAGGCGACCATCAGTAAACCCGCCACCGCGCAGGCGGCCATGGCGCCCTTGCCGCTGTCGATCACGCCCGTCGCCGGGTCGCGAAAGAGCGGCAGCCCCGACAGCCAGACCGCGGCGCCGATCAGGATGCCGACCGTCTTCTGGACGATGGCCTTGTAGCCCATCACGTTGGCGCGCTCGTGGTAGTCGGGCGTCAGCTCGGCACCGAGCGCCTGATAGGCGCTGTTGTAGGCCGCGATCAGCGGTGAATAGAGCACGGCCGAGAGCAGCATGTAGGCGAAGATCTGGTCTGTACCCCAGCTCCTCGACGGCAGAAACAAGAGGGGCAGGCTGAGCCCCGAGAGCAGCGAGCCCACCAGGATGTACGGGCGCCGGCGGCCCCAGCGGCTGCGCGTGTTGTCAGAGAGCCAGCCGAAGAGCACGCCCGCGAAGGCGTCGGCGATCAAGGTGGCCGCCTTCACGTTGCCGATCTGGGTGGGGCTCAGGTGGAAGTAACTACTGTAGACCGGGTCGGCGAGGTTGAAGTAGAGCCAGTGGCCCAGGATGTCCGCGGCGCCCCCGGTAGCGAAGGCCCATTTCACGCGCGCAGGCAAGCGCGCGTTTTCGACGCCCCGAGCCGGGGTGGTCGGGTCTGCGGCGGCGGACGGTTCGAGCGCTGAAGGCAGTGAGGTCACGGCTCAGCGCGACCCTACTCGACTTTCCGAGCCGATGCGCCCGGTCCCGCGCGCTACCGCCCCGGCGTGATCTTACAGAAGCTATCGAGCGCCCCGACCGCCATGCGGGCTTCCCCGCACGCACCCCAGTCTAGTAGTGCTCGAGGTCGCAGACCCGCCTCGAGCCCCGGAACCTGCGATGAAAAGCCCGAAATCCACAGTTCAACTCGCGGCCCTCCACCTCGCGGCCCTCCGCCTCGCGGCCGTCACCCTCGCGGCCCTCGCCCTCGCCTGCTCGCCCGCGCGCGAGGCGCCACCCGAGGTGCCGTCGCCACCGACCACGTCCGAGGCCGCCGCGTCCGAGCCGCCGTCGCTCTACACCGACGAGCGGCAGACCTTCGAGAAGCGCGCGGAAGACCTGGTCTCGAGGCTCACCCTCGAGGAGAAGATCGCCCAGCTCATGCACGACGCGCCCGCCATCGAGCGGCTCGGCGTGCCCGCGTACAACTGGTGCAACGAGGCGCTGCACGGCGTCGCGCGCGCAGGGCTCGCGACCGTGTTCCCGCAGGCCATCGGCCTCGCCGCCACCTGGGACGAGGAGCTCATGCACGAGGTGGCGTCGGCCATCTCCGACGAGGCGCGCGCCAAGCACCACGCCGCCGTCGCGCGTGGCAGCCGCCAGGTCTACCAGGGCCTCACGCTCTGGTCCCCCAACATCAACCTGTTCCGCGACCCGCGCTGGGGCCGCGGGCAGGAGACCTACGGCGAAGACCCGGTGCTGACGGGCAGGCTGGCGGTGCAGTTCGTGCGCGGCCTGCAGGGGGAAGACGCGCGCTACCTGAAGACCGCGGCGACCCTCAAGCACTTCGCCGTGCACAGCGGGCCCGAGCCTCTCCGCCACGAGTTCGACGCTCGCGTCGACGACCTCGACCTGTATCAGACCTACCTGCCGCACTTCGAGCTCGGCCTGCGCGAGGGGCGCCCCGCGTCGGTGATGTGCGCCTACAACCGCGTCAACGGCGAGGGCGCGTGCGCCAGCGACCGCCTGTTGAACGGCATCTTGCGGAGCGACTGGGGCTTCGACGGTTACGTCGTCTCCGACTGCCGCGCCATCGACGACCTGCACGCTCACCACAAGGTGACGGCGACGCCCGCCGAGAGCGCCGCGATCGCGGTGCGGCGCGGGACAGACCTCGAGTGCGGCACCATCTACGCCAACCTGGCGGAGGCCGTGCGCAAGGGGCTGGTGCGCGAAGCCGATCTCGATCGCAGCCTGAAGCGGTTGATGCTGGCCCGCCTGCGCCTCGGCATGTTTGACGACCCCGCGCACGTGCCCTACGCCCAGATCCCCCCCGCCGTGGTCGACAGCGCCGAGCACCGAGCGCTGGCGCTGCGCACCAGCGAAGCCTCGGTCGTGCTGCTGAAGAACGCGAAAGAGACGCTGCCGCTGCGGCGCGACCTCAAATCGATCGCGGTGATCGGCCCCAACGCAGACAACTGGCTGATGCTGCTCGGCAACTACAACGGCGTCCCCGCGCACGCGGTGACGCCGCTCGAGGGCATCAAAAAGGTCGTGTCGCCGAGCACCCGCGTCGTCTACGCCCAGGGCTCCGAGCTCGCCGACGGCGTGCCCGTGTTCACCCCCGTTCCCGCCGACGTGCTCACCACCGGCGCCGGTGCGCCGGGGCTCGAGGCCGCCGTGCACGACGACAGCGCGCTCTCGCGTGCGCCGCTCTCCACCGAGATCGTCCCGACCATCGACGCAAACTGGGGCGACGGGGCGCCGCGACCCGAGCTGAACGGCGACGAGTTCGGCGTGCGCTGGAAGGGCAAGCTCACGCCGCGCACGTCGGGGCGGCACCAGCTCGGCGTGCTCAGCACCTGCAACACGGTCGTCCGCCTCGACGGCAAGGACGTGGTGCAGACGCGCTATCGCCTGCGCGACGAGCTCGCCGATCCGCGGCTCAAGAAGTCCGAGTGGTTGGAGCTGAAGGCGGGCCAGGCCTACGAGCTCGAGGTCGTCGCGAGGGAGACCTACGGCGACGCGCGCGTGCAGCTCGTCTGGGCCGATCCACGGCCAAACCTGAAGCGCGAGGCGGTGGCGGCCGCGGCCAGAGCTGACGCCGTCGTGATGGTGATGGGCCTCACCGTGAACCTCGAGGGCGAACAGCTCGACCTGAAGATCGACGGCTTCGCCGGCGGTGACCGCACCCGCCTCGATCTCCCCACGCCCCAGCGCGAGCTCGTGCGCGCCATCGCAGCGCTCCGCAAGCCCACCGTGCTCGTAGCGCTCAGCGGCAGCGCCCTGGCGCTGAACTGGGAGCAGAGCAACGTCGGCGCCATCCTCGCCGCGTGGTATCCCGGCCAGGCCGCGGGTGACGCGCTCGCGCGCGTGATCTTCGGCGGAGTCAGCCCCGCTGGCCGCTTGCCCGTCACCTTCTACCGCTCCGCGGAAGACCTGCCGCCCTTCGATCAGTACCGCATCACCACCCAGACCTACCGCTTCTTCCCGGGCCAGCCCCTCTATCCCTTCGGTTACGGCCTCAGCTACACCCGCTTCCACTACGACAACCTCGAGCTGCCCGCCCAGCTCGAGCCGGGCAAAGAGCTCGTCGTCAAAGCCCGCGTCACCAACACCGGGAAGCGCGCGAGCGACGAGGTCGCGCAAGCCTACGTGTCGCGTCGCCCGCGCGAGCCCAGGGCTCCCTTGCGCTCCCTCGCCGCCTTCGACCGCATCCATCTCGCCCCCGGCGAGTCCAAGCAGGTCGAGCTCCGGCTCCCGCCCGAGAGCTTCGCGAGTATCACCGACAAGGGCGCACGCGAGTATCGCCCCGGCACCTACGAGGTCTCGATCGGTGGTGGCCAACCTCTCGCAAAGGTGCCAGCCACCTCGGATTTCGTGCTCGGGCGGGTCGAGGTGCGGCCTCCGCAGTGACGCGCGCGCCGCGGTTTTCGAAGCGTTACGCGCACGCAGCTGGCAGCGGCAGCCGCGAGAGGGCGTCTGCGGCGGGAACGCACCGTTCGGGAATGCCCTCCGCGCTCGCGTGGTGTAACGTGCCTTCGTGGGCGGGCCGTGCGAGATCCGGGGGGTCGCATTTCACACCTTTTTTCTGGCCGTGGCCGAGCTGCGGGGTGCGAAGGCAGCCGAATCTACCCGCGCCCAGATCCCGGCCGAGCTCCGGGAGCAGCTGCGCCTCGGCGCCATCTCGCGGGTCGGTTACTACCCGCTGCACACCTACAGCGAGCTCCACACCGCGGCCCAGCGCGCCCTGCGCGGGGGCGAGGCATTCGCGCGCGACATCGGCCGCAAGACGGCGGAGATCGACACCCGTGGCCTCCTCAGGTTCGTGCTCGGCCTCACCAACACTGACCTGCTCGTGCGCCACGCCGACAAGGTCTGGGCCTCGTTTGCGAGGGGCGCTCGCGTGCGGGCCGAGAAGCTCTACGAGCGGCGCTACTCCGTCAAGTTCGAGGGCTTCTGGGACGCCTCCGAGCTGGTGCTGTTCGAGCTCGAGGGCGCGCTGGCGACGCTCGTCGAGCGCACGGGCGCGACCCATCCGGTCATCCGCCATGTGCGCGACGACGACGGGACTACCGTGAGCTACATCGTGGAGTGGAGCTAGCGCGAGGGCGATCGCCGCGCTCGAGCCGCGGTGGAGGGAACCCACGATCGCTGGCATCATGACATCGTGGTTCTTCGCGCCGACAACCCCCGGTCCAGCGAGCGCTGCAGCGCAGCGAGGACGCGGCGAGCCGTCACCCTCTGGCTCGCAGCGAGCGCCATCGCCGCGCTGTGCCTCGGGGCAGAACCCCTGCTCGCCCAGGCCGCTCGCGCCAGCGGCCCCCCCTGGCGCATCCCGCTGGTGTTTCACGTGGTGCAGCGCGAGGGCGTGGCCGTGGCCCCGCCGTCGTTCATCGCCGAGCAGCTCGCTGCGGCCAGAGCGATCTACGGCCCGCTCGGCATCGAGCTCGTCGAGCGCGAGGGCGCGCCGCTCGGAGCCCAGCACGCGGAGCTGATCACGCGCGCCGACCGGGACGCGCTCTCAGCCCAGGTCCACAAGGGCGAGATACACTGCTTCATCGTCGCGAAGCTGATGGACGTCGACGAGCCGGGGCGAGAGCGGCGCGGCGTGCACTGGCGCCCGCGCCCCGCGCCCGAGCGCAGCTTCTTGATCGTGAGCCAGATCTCGAAGCCGTATGTGCTGGCGCACGAGCTCGGGCACTGGTTCGGCAACCGCGAGCACAGCGACGTGCCCGGCAACCTGATGAGCTACACCCGCACGGAGCAGCCGCCCTGGCTCGACGCAGCACAGATCCAGCGGGTTCAACGAACCCTCGCCGAGATGCTGAGGTCCGGCAAGCTCGTGGCGCTGCCGAGCGCGCCGCCCGCGGGCCCGCCACCGCCCGCCGGGCGCTGAGCTGCGCTTCAGCCGCGACCGGCGTCGAACGGCTGCGGGCCGCCGTCAGACCATTGCAGGAGCTGCGCGCTCGGGGTGCCGCCGGTGCGAGTGATGAGCAGGTGCGTGCGCGTCGCCGGCAGGGCAGGAGAACGGCCGTCGACCGGGTCTTCCTCTGCCCAGGCGCCGAGGTTCACATATGTCGAGCGCTCGGCCGTCGGCCGTACCTCGGGCAGGTGCGTGTGCCCCATCACCACGACCGCCGCGGGGAACAGCCGCGCCACGCTCGCTGCCCGCTCGCGCAAGAGATCGCTCGGCTCCACGCTCGAGCGTTGCAGCCACAGGTGCCGCATCACCGCGACGCTCGCCAGCACGCCAAACCCCGATGATGCCGCCACGCTCCAGTGCTCGAGCCAGAGCAGAACCGCGCCCACCGCGGCGATTCCGAGGACGCCGAGCGCCACGCGATCGAGCATCAGGCTCGACGCGATGCTGCCGAGGCTGCGCGTGAGCGGGGGGTGTTGCAGGCTGACCAGCTCGCGCAGGCGCTCGACGCCGAACGAGCGAGCCTCGCCGAGTTGCAGCAGCTTGCGCTCGTGCTCGCGACGGACCCAGCCCGCGGCGTCGCTCAGGTGCTCGCGCCAGAGCGCCACCGCGGCGACCGACACGCGCGCGAAGCGCCGCACCAGCGCCGCCATGCCGCCGACGCCGAGCGAGAGGCCAAAGCGCACGTAGTCGCTGGCGCTCATGCTGTCGTGCCCGCCCTCGGTCATGCCGCGCGTGGGCCGCACCACGTAGCGCACGAGGATGTCGGAGAGCGACCGAGTCGTGCGGCGCGGATCGCTCGGCGACACCGGATAGAGCACGTGGTCGTGGCTGCAATAGCCGTCGTACTGGTGGCCATGCTCCAGGTAGATGAGCCCCTCTTCGTAGTAGAACCAGTGCGAGAACTGGACGCGATCGGCGGCGACGCCGGCGCGCGCGGCGAGCGCCTGGCGGAACTCGATCTGCAGCTCGTCCCAGTGCCAGTCAACGTCGTGGTTGCCGGGCACGATCACGATCTCGTTCCCTGCGGCGAGAAAGCGCGCGAGTGCGTCCATCACCGAGTCGTGGTGTGCCATCACGAGCCGCAGCTTGGCCAGCGCGTGGTCGGCGGCGCCGCCGAGCCCGTGGCTCAGCTCTTCACCCGTCGGCTCCGTGAGTGCGCCGCGCTCATCCGCGCCCGGCAGCACGCTCATGCCCGTGAAATCGACGAAGTCACCCCCGATCACGAGACGCCACGGTTGGTTCTCGACGGGCCGCTCCCGATACCAGTCGAGCAGCGCGACGAGCGCGCGGTCGCGCCGCTCGCTGGAGGCGCTGCGGCGCGGGGCATCGGGCTGGGCATGGTGAACCAGATCGCTGCCGAGGTGAAGGTCAGACAGGGCGAGCAGGTTGAACGATGTGCGGGTCAAGGTTTCTAGTCTAGGGCGACGGCGACGGTTCACCAGCGATCCGCCGGCATCATTCGCGCCCGAATCGGCCGTTCCCGTTGGCCGTACCGACCTTCGATACCACACCGGCGGTGGAGATGAGGGCGGCCGCGCTGCGCCGGCCTGCCGAGTATTCCAAATCGACACTCTCCGAGCCTCATCGCGCCAGGTCGTCGACCGCTCCGCGAGCGTGCCAGCCCGCGAGCGTGCCAGCGAACGGGCCAAAGTCGGGGCGTCATGCGCGGCCGCTGATCCCTCGCGAACGAGGACGCTGCCTTGTCCCTCGAGAGCCGTTCTGGCTAGGGGCAACGATTGCGCCCGCGCTAGATGAGGGCGCGCTGGCGCGGAACGGCGATGACAGGCTGTGGACCGTTCGAACCCTGCCCGCTGGTTCGGTTCGAGTCATGCCACGTCCGTGCATGCGCGCGAGCGGTGCTCACATGCGTCGGATCGAGCCTGCGTAGCTTCCGCACGCCGCGCCCGCGTGACCCATTCGCACGCGACTCATGCTCGCGGCTCTGCTGCTCGCGATATTGATTCTCGACAAGATTGAATCTCGCAACGGCCTGATGGCGATGACTTCTCATAATCCGTTGTGCGTCGCCGTTCGCCGTCGATTTAACGCATGTGGTTCAACAGCGGGTTTTCGACGCAACGAGTTTAACAGCGGCGTGGCTCGGTACGAAAAGCAAGAGCAACTCCCGTGATCGCGCGCGCGTGACGCCCAGCGCCCGCGCTCGAGCGCGCATTCAGGTGGTCTGAGAACGTCGATCGCAAAAAGTGCCGGTTCTGAGCGCCGATCAGGCGTGGATGCGGCGGTTCGCGCTTCGCGCGATTCCATATCACTGCGCTTGGCGGGGCGACGACTCCGAGTCAAACTACACACCTTCGCGTCGCGAAGAGTCGCTGGCGTGCGAGCCCCTGGGGGAGGCGCGGCGCGGCTCACGCATCGCGAGAGCGAACACCCTCTCCCCCCGAGGTTCGATCCATGCCGCTTCCACCTTCGCGTCAGGAACTCATCGCCGGCATCGTCGATGACGTGCGCCGCTCGGGCAGGGCTCGCCCAGCCGGCGTGGCCTCGCGGCGCGGCGGTCGCAGCTTCAACACCTGCCCTCCTGCGGGCGTCGACGCGCCGGGGCTGGCTCGGGCGCCTGGCAATCCGTTCGCCTCTTTCTATCAGCGCCGGCGCCGGGTGAGCGCGGCTTCGGCGTCTGAAGCCGCTGATCCGTCGAGCAGCATCACGCAGGCCTACATCGTCCCCGAGTCGTTGCTCGCCCTGGCACGAGGCGATGGCGAGCCCGAGGTCGACCCCGCGCGCGACACCGGCATCAGCTCGCGGCGATCGCTCGCGACCAATTCCGGAGATGCGTCCACTGAGTCGCAGATCATGTTTCGAAGAGAGCGGGCACTGAACATCGACAGGGTCGTGCGCTGGCGCGCGCTGCTGCGCACGGCCTCGCGCGTGGCAGAGTGGCTGCGTGGGCGCGCGCGCCACTCGATCGCCGATTGAGCCGAGGCGAGCACAATGGCGATACGATCTCTCTCGCTGCCCAGGCTCTCGGAGCCCAATCTCGGCAAGGCCCCCTCGATCGGCAGCCGGGTCGCGGGGAAGTATCGCGTCTTGGCCCTGCTCGAGAGCGGCGGCTGGGTCAACGCCTGCGTGGCCGTCGAGGCGCGTCCCACGAGCGCGCGCCGGATGGTCGTGCTCGAGACCCTGCGAGGAGAGCAACGGCAGTCGACTGGGGTCGAGGCGTTTGTCGCCGATGCGCGCGTGCGCCAGCAGATGAACCACCCGAACGTCGTGCAGACGTACGAGCTGGTGCGGCACGAGGGCCTCCCGGTCATCGTGACGGAGTATGTCGAGGGCGAGTCGCTCGCCACGTTGCTCGCGCTGGCCTTCGGCATGCCCGAGTTCTCGCTCGAGATGCGCCTCACGATCCTGGCCTGGGCGCTGCGCGGGCTGCACTACATCCACCAGGTGCACGACGCCGCCGGGCGGCCGCTGCGGCTCGTTCACACCGGCATTTCGCCGCACGACGTCATCGTCGGCTACGACGGCTGCATCAAGCTCGCCGGTTTTGGCAGCGCCACGGCCGGGGCCGCTCGCGGCCGTTCTAGCGCGGCCATCGCGCCACCCAACCTGGAATACCTCGCTCCCGAGCAGCTGCACGGGCCCTCGCTGCCGGCCTCGGACGTGTTCGCCGCCGGCATCATGCTCTGGGAGCTCGTGGCGCTGCAGCGCTTCTGGAGCGACCTGCCCGAGTACGAGATCCGGCGCCGCCTGCACGCCTTCGACATCCCCGACGTGGCGCGCCTGAAGCCAAACTTCGGCGGCCAGCTCGGCCGCATCTGTCGCAAGGCCCTGGCGGCCGATCCGAGCCAGCGCTACCCGACCGCCACCGAGCTGCTGATCGACCTCGAGCAATACCTGGCAGAGCGCTCCGCCGTCGCGCCGCCGGTGGCGATCGCGCTGGTGATGAACGCTGCGTGTGGCCAGCTTCGCGAAGAAGCGCGGGTCACGCTCGACGAGGCGTTCGAGGCGCTCCACGGCGGCGCGCCCCGCCGCAGCGAGGCCCCGAGCGAAGCGGGCCTCTGGCGGGTGCTGGCGAGAGAGCCGCGGGCGAGCTCGACGACGGCGCTGTGGGCCGCCGGCACGCTCGGCGCTTTGCTGATCGCGGTCGCCGTACAGCGCACGCGCATCACGGCCCCCGCCGCGCGCGACGCTGGGCCTATCGCGAGCGAGTCGGTCTTGCTGGAGGGGAGGCGAGCCGCGCCGCACGGGCTCGATCCCCAGGGGCGCTCGCCGCTGGGGATCGAGGCGTCGCCGTCGCCGTCGGCGCCGCACGACGGCGATACCACCGGCGAGAGCCCGCTGCTCGCCCCGGCGGGCCGCGACCCCACCACGGCGATTCAGACCCTCCATCCCGATCCCGGCGGTGAGGCTAGCGCGGCGAGCCCATCGAGCTCGGGCCTCGCGAGGTCCGAGCTCATGGCACTGCGGCGCAAGGCCGATGCTGACGCCCGCGCTCGCAAGGCGCGCCGCACCGCCGACGCGGCACGGGGGGAGTCGCTCGAAGCCGCCGAGCGCCCGGCGCAAGGCGAGTCATCGCTCACCATCCGGATGCAACGCTAGAGCTGGCGAGGGGCGCCGCTCAGAACCCTCAATCCGCCCGCGCCCCCCATCCCAGGCCGAGCGACAGCTGAAACGTCGGCGAATACACGTGGTCTTCGATCTCGATGCTGGCGCCGGTACCGGCGTCCGCGACGGTCGTGGTGCGGGTCAGCCGGAACATCGGCAGCGTCGCGTCGAGTTGCAGGCTCAGGCGGATGGTGCTGGCGCGGAACATCTCGTAGCCGAGCGTGGCCTTGCCCTGCAGGCCCGCGTTCTCGTAGTCGCCACGGTCGGTGGGGAGGGAGTGATTGCCGAGGCTGAGCCCTGCGCCCACGTACGCCGTGCTGTTCGCGTAAGGATCGAAGAAGTAGTCGGCGCCGAGCTCGATCCAGCCTGCGCTCGCGCCGCTGAACTCGTCCGAGTCTTGATACAAGATGAAGTTCAGAAAACCGAGGTTGATGCCCACGCTGTCGAGCTCCCAGCGGCGCCCGAAGCCGAAGGCGGGGCCGGCGTGGAAACCCGCGGCGGGCGTGGCCCCGTAACCGAGCTTCGCGTACCACACGGCGTCGGCGTTGACGCGCTTGCGCTCGCTCTGGCTCTCCGTCACGTTGCGTCGGTCGACGTTGGCGCCGTCGTTGGTGTTCTCGGTGCCGCTCACGATGGCGTGCGCGAGCTGGT
>Ga0247763_1000119_pt1 | contig 38863 bp, 30 predicted proteins | sample UWRJL141409B4_FD_179926 | JGI IMG/M metagenome (GOLD analysis project Ga0247763, IMG submission 179926) | Plant litter microbial communities from Arlington Agricultural Research Station in Wisconsin, United States - UWRJ-L141-409B-4 | ecosystem: Environmental > Terrestrial > Plant litter >... | reverse complement strand
AGGCCTCGTGACGCCGAGGGCGTCGGGCCCCGTGTCTCTTCGCTGCGACAGCGACACTCGCAGTGTGATCGGCCCGCATCGGCCCTGAGCAACGCTCCCCAGGTCGACAGGGAGCAGCGCTGGGCGGCAGCGCCCGCCTCCCGCGATGGGCCCGCGCCCCCGACAGGGCTCACGCCACCTCCGGGGTGAATGAAGCGCGCTCGGCGCACGGCGCGCGGGGCGCCCGTCGTGCGCCGCGAAGAGTGGCCGTGGGCGCCCGCCCCGGTGCGCTCCGCCGCGTGCATCCGCGCTCCCCATGCCGGACGCAGGCCCAATTCACGGAAATTCAGCCATTTCGAGCCCGCGGCTTGAAACTGAACACAAGATCAGTAACGATACCCTCGACGCCATGGCGCTGCCGGCACCGCGCATCTGCTGCCTCGATCTCGACACGTTCTTCGTGTCCGTCGAGCGCTTGCTCGACCCCTCGCTGGTGGGCAAGCCCGTGGTGGTGGGGGGCTCGCCCGGGCAGCGCGGCGTGGTGACGGCCGCGAGCTACGAGGTGCGCGCGTTCGGCGTGCGATCGGGCATGTCGCTCACTCGAGCGTCCGAGCTGGCGCCGCACGCCGTCTACCTGCCCACGCGCCACGGCGTTTACGAGGGCTACGCGAGCCGCGTGCGACAGCTCGCGCGCGACTACACACCCGTCGCGCAGGTCGCGAGCATCGACGAGATGTTCCTGGATTTCTCCGGCTGCGAGCGGCTGTACCATCGCGCGGGCGATGCCAGCGCCGATGCGACGATCGAGCGCGTGGTGCGCCAGCTCACCGACGAGATCCAGTCGAGCATCGGGCTGCCTTCGAGCGCCGGCATCGGAACCAGCCGCTCGATCGCGAAGGTCGCGAGCGGGGTGGCCAAGCCCCGCGGCGTGGTGCTCGTGCCCGCGGGTCGCGAAGCCGCGTTCCTCGGGCCGCTGCCGGTGCGCAAGCTCCCCGGCATCGGGCCGGTCGCCGAGCGCAAGCTGCACGCGCTCGGGCTGGCGTCGCTCGCCGACGTGGCGTCGGCGCCGAGCGACGAGCTGCGCCGCGTGTTCGGCAGCTGGACGGACTCGATCCAGCGCGGTTGCCGCGGCCTCGGCGCGCACGAGCTCGGGCGCGAGCGCCCCGCGTTCCAGGAGCACGACCCCGAGGGCGCCGCCATGGGCAGCATCTCCAACGAGCGCACCTTCCGGGAAGACGTGCGCGACCCCGCCAGCATCGAGTCGATGCTGTGCTCGCTGTGCGAACGCGTCTGCTGGCGCGCGCGCAGCCGGGGGGTCAACGCCCGCACCGTCACCCTCAAGCTGCGCTACTCCGATTTTCAGACGTTGACCCGCTCGCGCACCCTCGCGCCCACCTGCTCGGAGGGCGACGTGCTGCCGGTCGTGCTCTCGCTCTACGCGCGCGCCCGCCAGCGGCGCCTCGCGATCCGGCTGCTCGGGCTCGCGCTCTCGAACCTCGAGCCCCCGGCCGAGCAGCTCTCACTGTTCCAAAACAGTGAGGTCTTGCATCGCTGCGTCGACGACGTGCGCGACCGCTACGGGTTCGATGGGCTGCGCCTCGCGCTCGGTGCCTCGCGCGCCGAGCGCCCGTGAAACACCCAGCGCTGCAGCGCCGCCGCGATGAGACACTCGCCGCCCACCTCCCCCGACATCTCCGAGGCGACCGCACGGCAGCGTGCCTCGCGCGCATGCCGCGGCCAGGCCGGACGACGTGGCGGCGTTCGCTGGCGGCACGACGGCGCCTGCCCGGCGCACGCGAACGGCAGCGCGCGCCCGACGCGGCGACCGAGACGCATTCTTCCTGACGTCGCGCCGTACATCGAGTGAGCCGTGAGAGCCCGCTCATGGCACCAAGGGGGGGAGGCGGAAAATCCGCCACCATTCGAGATTGGCAGAGATGAATGCTCGCGAAGCCGCCGTGCTGCCGTTTCTTCGGCACCCCGGCGGAGATGCGCCCCTCGATCGCGAGCTGGTCGAGCGCGCGATCGGCGGCGAGCCGCTGGCGCGGCAGCTGTTGTACCGGCGGCACGTGCGCGCCGTCACTGAACGGGTGACGCGACTGTTGGCGCGCATCGGCGAGGCGGAAGACGTCATCCAGGATGCCTTCGTCGAGGCGTTCGCGAGCTTGCCAGCTCTCGAAGATCGCGCCCGCTTCGGCGCCTGGCTGATGCGCATCGCGGTGCATCAGGCGCACCGTCGCTTCCGGCGCCGGCGCTTGCTCGCCCGGCTCGGCCTCGATCGTGGCAGCGACGACGCGCGGCTCGAGGCGATAGCCGACCCCGCCCTCGACCCCGAGCGCCGGCTGCAGCTGCGTCGCCTCGACGCCGAGCTCGCGCACTTGCCCGCGTCGCTCAGGCTGGCGTGGATGCTGCGCTACGTCGAGGGCTGCGAGCTCACCGACGTCGCCGCGCAGAGCGGCTGCTCGCTCGCCACGGTCAAGCGCCGCATCCAGCGCGCCGACGCTCGCCTGCAGGCTCGCCTCGGCGACTCCTCGGCGCCCTCGCGGAGGCCGCGTGGCTGAGCGAGACGCCCAAGCTTCGGCGGTCCAGTCATCGGCGCCTTCATCGGCGGCGCTCGCGAGGCTCGGGCTCGACGGGCCCGTGTGCGACCTCACGCGCCCCAACGTCGACGAGTGGGCGGTACGCCGCATCTGGGAGGGCATCCAGGCGGGCAAGTCGTTGCCGCCGGGTCGCGAGCGCCCGCACGTCATGGCGCTCGCGGCGTTCGCGGCCGTGGCGTCAGTGCTGGCGCTCATCCTCGCCAGCACGCAGCTCATCGCGTCGCTGCGCGAGCCCGCGCCGAGGCCTGACGCCGCCTCATCGACGGCCGCCTCATCGACGGCGGCCTTACCGCCGACGGGCGCGCCGGGGTCTGTTTCACCGGGTGTATCACGCGCGGACGGGTCGCCCGCGGGGGCGCCACCGTCGGGCGCGTCGGCCACCGCGGCCGTCGCAGCGGGGGGCGCAGACGCCGTCGCTCCGCTGCTCACGCGCGATGCCCGTCGCTTCGAGCTGCTCGAGGCGCCGCCCGCGCTGCCACACAGCGCTGTGCCCGGGAATGCTGTGCCCGCGAGCGCGGTCGCGGCGAGCGGCGCTCCCACCGCGCGCGTGGACTTCGCCGACGGCTCCAGCATCGAGGCCTCCCCCGGCGCTCGCGTGGAGGCCCTCGCCTCGAGCGCCGGCGAGTTTGCGGTGGCGGTGCGCCGCGGGCTCGCGCAGTTCCGGGTGACGCCCGGTGGCCCGCGCCGCTGGCGCATCGATGGCAGCCACGCGCGCGTGGAGGTGCTGGGCACGGTGCTCTGGGTCGAAAGCGACGACGGCGGCACGAGCGTGCGCGTCGACGTCGGTCGCGTGCTGGTGCACTCACCCGACCTCCCAGGCGGTTCTCGCCACGTCGACGCGGGACAGTCGCTGCGGCTCGGCGCGCCGCCCCCGGCACCCGACGCCGCCGGCGCGCTGCGGGCGCCAGAAGCAACGGGTGGCGAGCCCGCCGCCGCGGCGCGGGCGGCGCCGAACGCGCAGCGCGCGAGAAGCAGCGCGCTCCACGAGCGTCCCCGGCGTGCCAATCCCGAGGCCCCGGTCGCGCATCGCGAGCGCGCCCGGGACGGAGCCGGCGCGGTGCCCGTTCGCTCGCGGGCGGGAGTCGCGACCGCGGCCGCCGCGCTCTGGGAGAGCGCTGACGAGGCGCGCCGCAACGGCCAGCCCGCACTGGCAGCGCTGCGGCTCACCGAGCTCGTCGAAGAATACCCCGCCGACAGCCAGGTGGCTCTCGCCGCGTTCACGCTCGGCGTGCTCCAGCTCGATCACCTCGCGCGCCCCTTCGAAGCCTCGGAGTGGTTCCAGCGCGCGCTCGAGCTCGGGCTCGGCGCTGCGCTGCGGGAAGACGCCTACCTGCGCTGGGCGGAGGCGCTCAGCCGAGCGCGAGATCACGCTCGGCTCGACATGGTAAGCGCCGAATACGCGCGCCAGTATCCGCGCGGTCGTCACGGCAGAGCGATCGAAGAGCTCGCTGTCGCCGCGTCGAACCGCGCTCCGCCAGCCTCCAACCGCTCGAGCCCTCGCCCCCGCGAAGCGGCGAAGCGCCGCGCGATCGGCGTAGCCGCGCCGCCGAGCGACGACCGCTGAACGCTCTCATCCCCCCACGGCCCCCATGACATCATCACCCCGCTCCTTCCATCGCCTGGCGCTCGCGAGCGCGCTCTTGGTCTGGTCCACTCGGGCCGCCGCGCGCGAGCCCACCGCGGTCGCGCTCTACACGCTGGCCTGTAGCCCCAGGGAAGACGCGGCGCTGCGCCAGGCCCTGGCGGTCGAGCTGCGCGCGATCGGTGTCGAGCCACACTGGGGAGCAACAGACGCCGCCGGTGCGCCCGCGCGCTTCACGCTGCGCGCGGAGTGCGACGCCGAGAACGATAACGTCGCGCTCCGGCTGTGGTCGAGCGAGCCGGAGCCACGCGAAACCCGAAGTCCGCGCCGGGTTTCGCCCAATGTAGAGGAAGTGACGAATGCAGAGGTGCCCGTCGGGCCGGGTTCGACGCGCCCCTCACCCGCGCAGCGGGGGCGGGGCGAGCCCGGCCCGAGCTCGGGGCATGAGGCACTGGTTCTCGCACGCACGGTGGCGCTGCGCGACGTGGCTGCGCCCGCCCGGGCACGCACGCTCGCGCTGGTCATCAGCGAAGCGCTCGGCCCTGCGCTGGCGCTCGGCGACGAGCCCGCGCTTCCCGAGCCGACGCTTCGCCGGCCACCGCTCGCCGTTGCCCACACCGCCGCCGGAACCGACGACGAGGCGACGAGCGCCCCCCTTCCCGAACGGGCCGAGCCCCCGCGCGCGCGCTCGCGCCGCACGTCCGCTTTCAGCCGCGCCAACCCCTACGGCCAGCTCGACGAGCTGTACAGCACCTCGAACCCGTACGGGCTGGGTCGTGCCTTCCGCATCGGGACGGGCGCGCTCGGTCGCATGGCGATGCGCGACAGCAGCGTGCTCCTCGGTCTCGAGCTCGGCGCGAACGGCCCGCTCTCGGAGAGCGCCGACTGGGCGTTCGAAGTCTCGCACTCGAGCTCCACCGCGTGGACCTCCGAGCTCGAGGCGAGCTGGTGGAGCTCGGCGATCGGCTTCGACTGGGTCGACGTGAAGTCGATCGGGCTCGCCCTCGGGCCGCGCCTGTCGTTCGGGCACCTCAGCATCAGCGATCTCGACCCTTACGATCCGAGCACCGAGCGCACGCTCGTCACCCAGCTCGGCTTTCGCGGCAAGCTCGACTTTCCGGTGGGCGAGCGCCTCTCGGTACAGATGACGTTGAGCGGGCACCGCACGGTCGGCGTGTACGCGCTCACCTCGTATACAGGCCTCGACCAGGACCTGAACGGGTGGGTGTTCAGCTGGGGCCTCGGCCTCGGCCTCGAGCCGTGACGGGTCTCAGCGGAAGATGTCGAAGTGGCCGAGCAGATACCAGAGCACCACGAAGATGAGGATCGTGCTGAGGCAGCCGCCGCCCATCTTCTTCGCGCCGTAACCCGCCGCCAGTCCGCGTAGGAGCTTGCTCATTGGCGCGAGCGTAACGAGCCGACCGGGCCAGCGACAGATCTCCAGGCGATCCCGCGGCGTTTCGGGGCCGCCAGCCGTGCTCGATCGACACCAAGGCGCCTCACGACGTGGCAGGCTCGCGTTGCGTTCGGGCTCACTCGCGCGCACGGGAGCCCGACGTTCAGCGGCGGGGCTGCTCGACAGCTCCCTGGTCGACAGCTCCCTGCCCCGGGGAGACCTGCTCGACGACGAGCGGCTCGACAGCCCTCGGATCGACGCCAGGGTTCCGCCCGTCAGCGCTCTGCTCTTGCCAGCGATAGTAGCGCCGGTGCGCGAGCCCGAGCAGCTCGGCGTCTTCCGGCGTGTCCCCATAGGCGTAGATGATGGGGTACCTCGCGAGCTCGTAACGTTCCCGCACGCGCCGCGCCTTCTCGTGCCCGGTGCAGTCACCGCCGCGGTAGCGGCCCGTGAGGCGTCCCCCCCGCACCTCCAGCTCCGTGCAGATCAGCTCCACGCCAACCGTGCGGCACCACACGGACAGGTAGGGATGCAGCGACGCCGACACCACGACCACCCTATCGCCCTCTGCCTGGTGCCAGCGGATCTTGTCGAGCGCTTCGGTCCGCACGAGCGCCGGTAACGTCTGCGCGTAGCCCGCGCCGAGCTCCGTCAGCTCTTGCTCGCCGCGCCCGCGAAAGGCCACGTAGGCGCCCGCCGCGCGCAGCCTCGTCGTCGGCACCCAGCCGGCGCGGTGGGCGGCGACCAGCGGCGCGAGGAGCGCCGCGAACGCCACGCGGCGGGGCGCCGCGAAATACAGGAAGGGCTTGAAGGTATCCCTGGACGTGATGGTTCCGTCGAAGTCGAACAGCGCGAGGTTCATGCCGCCGCGCTCCGGTGTAGTGCTCTGGCCCACCGTGCGCTCGATTTTTTGCTCATGTCGCGGGGCTCCAGGCTCATGACCCCCGGCCCAGGGGCGGCGCAGGAGCCGCCGATGTGGTACAGATCCCGCTGGCGATGAGCGCACGCAAAGTCTTTTTGGCGCGGCACGGCAACCGGCAAGATTTCGTCGATCCGTCCTGGCACTCGAGCGCCGCCGAACCCTACGATCCCCCCCTCTCGGTCGATGGCGTGGAACAGGCGCGCCGCCTGGGGCTGCGCCTGCGGGGCGAAGGCATCGACGCGATCGTCGCGTCGCCCTTCCTGCGCACCGTGCAGACGGCGCATCACGCCAACGAGGCGCTCGGGCTCCCCATCTACCTCGAGCCGGGCTTCGGCGAGTTCCTGCACCCGAGGTCGTTTGACCGTGCGCCGCGCCTGCTCGAGCTGAACGAGCTGCGCGACGACTACCCCACGCTCGCCGACGGCTACACCGCGACCTGGGCGCAGCGCTACCCGGAGACGCACGCGGAGCTCATGTCTCGCGCGCAGAAGGCGCTCGAGGCCCTGCTCGAGAAGCTGCCGGGCACCCTGCTCGTCGTCGGCCACGCCGCCTCGGTGTGTGCGCTGGCGATGATCGATCGCGACGTGCAGAGCGTCGAGTGCCCGCTGTGCGCCCTCTTCTGCCTCGATCACGACGGCGGGCGCTGGCGGCTGTCACTCGACGCCGACATCGCGCACGTCGGCGAGAGGCTCGCGATCTACCGCTACCCCTGAGCGACAGGCGGCGCGGCCCCGCGCCATGGATCGGTGCCACGGAGGGCAGACGCCGATGCTGGACCGGCGCCGCACGGCCCACGTCGCGCTGCCCACGCCACCATGAGGGTGACGCGGGCCGCTCCCACGCGGCGCGGGCGACGGGCGCTCGCCGAGCGGACGCTGCGCGCCGCCCGCTGACCCGCCCCCCCTCTAGCCCTCGATCACGAGCTGCATCTGCGTCGGAATCGCCCGGACCAGATGGTACAGGTTGGGCGACGCCTTCAAGGCCAGCGCGTGCAGCGCCTGCACCTGCTCCGGTGTTGCATCGGCGTCCACGAACACGCGGCATTGCACCTCCGGGTAGCCCGGCGGCACGTCGGCCACCAGCATCACGCCGCGCATGTCGAGCGTGCCGCGCAGCTCGACCCGCACCGAACGCAGCGTGATGCCGAGCAGGCTCGCGTGCCCAGCATACACCGCCGAGATGCACGAACCGATGGCCGAGAAGAGCAGCTCCTGGGGGTTCGGGGCCGTGTCGGTTCCGAGCACCTCGGCGGGCTCGTCGGCGTCGATCGCGTGGCGCCGCTCGATGCGTTGCCCGCCCGCTTCGTACCCTTCGACCAGCGTGCGGGAGCGAAAGCCGCCGAGCCAGGTCGTGCGGGTCTCGAACGTCAAGAGGCCGGTCTCGGGCGCGTCCCGCAGAGACTGCGGAACCTGCTCCAGGTGGTCGAGCGGAAGGCCGTTGAGGAACCGCGGCTCGGGCGTCTGAGCTGCTTGCATGGGAACTCTCCTGTTTTTTCTGGGTCTGAATCGAAAACCGCCGCTCTGGGCGACGAGGAGAAGCTAGGGGCCCGGCGTGGTCAGCCCCGGCGTGGCGATCGTTGGAATTGCCGTTGGCACGGCAGGGCGAGGGCCGCGCCGCGTTGACGGGGGCGCGCCGCCCGCGCCAGGATCGAGACAGGAAGCAGCTAATGGCTAGCGCTACAGTCGAAATCCGGGCTCTCGGTGAGCTCTCCGTGCATGCGGAGGCCGGCGAGCGCGCCTTGCCACGCTCGCGCAAGACGCGGGCGCTGCTCGGCTATCTCGCGCTCACCGGGCGCGCGCACCGCCGCGAGCAGCTGTGCGACCTGTTCTGGGACGTCACCGATGACCCGCGGGCGGCGCTGCGCTGGAGCCTCTCGAAGCTGCGGCCGGTGCTCGATCTCGACGGCGCGCCGTGTCTGGTCGCCACGCGCACTCACGTGCAGGTGCAGCTCTCTCCGGGCTCGCTCGATCTGGAGCTGCTGCGCGCAGCGGCGCGGCGCGGCTTCGAGACGCTGCCGAGCACGGAGCTCGAGGCGCTGGCGGCGGCGTGCCGGGGCGAGCTGCTCGAGGGTTTGCTGCTGCCCGACTTCGACGCCTTCGAGGCCTGGCTCGAGGCCGAGCGAGCCGAGGCGCGCGCGCTGCACTCGCGCTTGCGCGGCGCGCTGGTCACCCGCTTCGCGAGCGAGCCGGAGCGCGCGCTGGGTCACGCCCGCGCTTGGCTCTCGCGCTCGGGCGCGGAGGATGCACAGCGCTGGGTCGAGCGTCTGTCGAGCGAGATCGAGAGCCGGGCCTCGCAGCTGCCCGCGCCGGCTCGGAATCACGCGCCTGCCGCGGTCACGCTCGGCGGAGCAGCGAACGGCGATCAGGCGCCGGCGAACGGCGGTCTATCGAGCGCACGGGCGCCGGCAGCGGTCGCGCCTCCAGCCACGCGCCCGCCCGCCACGAGCGCCGACGCCCCCGCAGCCAGCACGCTCCCCGCGGCCCCCCTGCTCCCCGCGGCCAGCGCGCTGGTCGGTCGCGACCGCGAGATCTCCCGCCTCGTGCTGATCGCCGGCGGCGCCCGCACGCAGCGCAGCGGCCGCATCGTGCTGGTGCTGGGCGAGCCCGGCCTCGGCAAGACGCGCCTGCTCGAGGAGATGCACCAGCGCCTCGCGCCGCTCGCCCCGATCAGCATCGCGGCCGCGTTCCACGAGGCCGAGCAGCACCGCCCCCTCGCGCCGTTCCTCGACGCCGCGCGCGAGCTCGGCTTCGTGCTGCCGCCGGCGAGCGGCGACGCCCACGCCGATCGCGAGCAGCTGTTCGACACGCTCGCCACGCGCATCCGCCGCGGCACCGACGAACACGGCCTCGGCGTGCTCGCGCTCGACGACGCCCACCTCGCCGACTCTTCCTCGTGCGAGCTGTTGCACTACGTGGCGCGCACCGCGGCGCGCACCCCGCTCCTCATCGTGCTCGCCTGCCGCAGCGCCGAGCTCCACGACAACGCCGACCTCGGTCGCGTGCTGGTCGCGCTCCGGCGCCGCCACTCGGTGGAAGAGATCCGGCTCGCTCCGCTCGCGCCCGACGCCATCGCCGCGCTGGTGCAGGGTGAAACGCCGGCGCTCCCCATCGACGAGCTCGTGCGCGAGAGCGCGGGCAACCCCCTGCTCGCCCTCGAGCTCGCGCGCGCCGACGCGGGCGATGGCGGCGTCCCGCGCACGCTCTCCGATCTCGTGATCGCGCGCGTCGCGGCGCTGCCCGAGCCTGCGGCGGCGCTGGTGCGCTGGGCGGCGCTGGTCGAGCGCGGCCCGCTCGCGCTGCTCGAGGCCGCGAGCCGCGAGCAGGTATCCGACTTCGTCGGCGCTCTCGAGGTCGCCACGCGCTACGCCTTCGTGCGCTGCGAGCCGCAGACACACACCTTCGCGATGGCCCACGGCCTGGTCCAGCGCGTGCTCAGCGAGGCCGTCTCGCCGGTGCGGCGCGCCGCCATGCACCGTCACATCGTCGAGATCCTCGGCCGCGCGCGCGGCGCCGACCACGGCTACCTCATCGCCCACCACGCCACGCGCGGCGAGCGGCCCGACCTCGCCGCGCACGCGCTGCTCGAGGCGTCGGCCCAGAGCGCTCGCCTCGGCGCCGTGCGCGAGGCGGGCGAGCTCGCCGATCGCGCGCTCGAGCTCCTGCCCGCGCTCGAGCCCACCGCCGCGCTCGGCATCGAGCTCGGCGCCCTCCTGCAGCTCGCCCAGGTGCGACGCTGCAGCGACGCCGAGCGCACCACGGCGCGACTCATCGAGCTCGGGCTCGCCGCGCTCGGCCAGGGTCATCACGAAGACGCGCAGCGCGCCTTTCACTTCGCAGCCGTGCTTCGCTGGGACGCCGGCACCGAGGCCTACGGGCTGGCGCGCCAGGCCTGGCACGTCACGCGCGTCCCCGGCGCCGATCTCGGCGAGCAGGCGCGCGCCAGCTCGTTCATGGCGCTGTGCCTGGCGCTGATGGAAAAGCAGCTGCCCGACGCCCAGGCCATCGTGATGGAAGAGGAGGCGCTGGCGAAGAGCCAGCGCGGGGGCGCCGAGCCCGTCGAGCTCGTGCTCGCCCGTTGCCAGCTGCATCTGCACGCGGGAAGGCTCGACGAGGCCCGCCGCGACGCCGCCGACGCGCGCCTCCTCTCGCTCGTCAGCCAGAACAGGCTGAAAGAGGCGCTGGCGCTCCAGCTCGCGATCCAGGTCGAAGAGGTCGCCGGCGCGATCCCTGCCCTGCGCGCCCAGGCCGAGGCGCTCGCCGAGCTCGCCCTGCGCATCCGCGAAGGTGGCGAAGGCGATCTGGCGCGCGCCGCGCTCGCTCTGTGCGGCACCGACATCGGTACGGCCCGTCCCGCGCTTGCCGAGGCCGTCGAGCGCCTGCGCGTGCTCGACGACAAGCGCCGCCTGTGCTGGGTGGCAAACCGCTGGGCGCGCCGCGAGCGCGAGCACGGCGACGCCGCGCAGGCGGGCCGGATCGCTGCGCGCGCCATCGCCGCGGCCCGCGCCGTGGAGGCGCAGAGCGAGGCCGCCATCGCCGCCTGCGAGCTGATGGCGGCGGCCGCGCGCGACGCTGACGACGCAGCCTTCGCCGCCGCCGAGGCCGCGCTCGCCGAGCTCGAGGCCGACGGCACGCTCTCGTTCGAGGCCCGGCGCTGGATCGACCGCGTCACCCAGATCCTCGACACCCCCACCCCCGCCGCGAAGGAGCCGCTCTGATGGAGCTCGTCATCGTCGAACGCGCCTACGACCAACCCTTCACCGAGGAACGAGGCGCCAGCATGGTGCGCCGCTTCGGCCCCTGCTTCTCGATGCGCCGCATCCGGCGCCTGCAGTCGTTCATCTCGAAAGACGGCCTGCGCACCCTGTGCATCTACGAGGCGCCCGACGCGAGCAGCGTCCGCGACGTGCACGACCGCGAGGGCATCCCCTACCTGCGCATCTGGTCCGTCGACATGCTGGGCCCTCCGAGCGCCGAGCTCGGCTTCGACGACAGCGTCACCCCGCGCTGACGGTACGCGCTGCTCCGGCGAACACCGCTCTGCGGCCGAGGTAGGCCGCACGGCGCTGCTCCGTTGCGAGACGTTAACGAGATCCCCTCAGGTCGCGGGATTTCCCGCCGATCTGATGAGCGAAGGTTTCATTTTTGGAAAGGCATCTCGAGTTGATGAAATGGGGTCTGGCGCCGATCGGCGCGCTTCTGCTGCTCAGCACAGGGTGTGGTCAAGCCATCCACTCTCGAGTTTCCTCATTTCATCAGCTGCCACGCCAGGAGCAGGAGTACTCCTACTCGGTCATCCCGCTGAAGGATCAGCGCAAGGACTTCGACTTCATGCTCTACGAAGAGCGGGTGCGCGCCCACCTGAACGCCCGCGGCTTCGTTCCGGAACAGTTCGAGAAGGCCGAGTACATCGTCGCCCTCGCCTACGAGAGCGACCGGGGGGAAGACACCTTCGCCTCCTATCCCATCATCGGGCAGAGCGGCTCGGCGTCGTTCCGCCTCTCGGGCACGACCCAGGCCTACACCAACACGCTGTATTCGACCATGGTCGCGCGCGCCGGCATCCCCGCCGCCAACGAGGCCGACGTCGACCATCAGACCAGCGTGCTGCGCCTCGACATCGTTCGCCGCGACTCCATCCAGCGCGGACGCCTCGAAAAGGTCTACGAGGGCGAGGTGTTGAGCTCCGATGGCAGCGGCGAGTTCACCGCCGTCGTCCCCGCGATGATCGAAGCCTTGTTCCAAGACTTCCCCGGAAACGACGGCGAGGTACGCCAGGTCACGTCGCGCTCGGTGCCCACGATCGAGGCGATCACGGCGTCGAATACGCCCCGCTGATCTCCGCCCGAGCGCGCGAAGAGTGGGTCGCGGGCGCCCCTTCGGGAGAATAGCGCGTGGCGAGCGCGTCGAGCGAGCTGCGCCCTTCTGGATACACCGCCTCGATCGCCGCCCGCACGCGCGGGTGAGCCACGCCCGAGCCGAGGAACGTGCGCCACTGGGCCTGCCGCTGCACGTCGCGAAAGCGCTCCCGCTCGCTGTCGCTCAGCGTTCGGCGCGAGGCGCGCTCCAGTGCGTCGCGATCGAGCTCCACCTGCTGGTCGAGCCCCTGCTCGAGGAACGCCAGCAAGCCCACGTAGTCGGCGAAGGCCTGCGCGCGCTGCCCCGGCGTCGCCGCGGCCGCCAGCGACTCCACGATCCAGCCGTCGATGCGCGCGTGCTGGCACTCCTCCAGCCAGTGCTGGTGCAATAGCCGCGAGAAGCTCGGCTCGAGCGAGGTGTCGCCCTTCACCATCTCCAGGTAGTGTTGCTGCGTCATCCACTCGATGTGCAAGATCAAGAGCCCCACCCCGAGCTCGCTGCGCCCGAGCACGTGCTCTCGGATCGCCCGCGCGGGCCCGATCACCTCGCAGCGCTCGCCGAAGCCCTGCTCGAAGCGGCGCTGGAAGCGCCGGAACAGCTCGATGTGCTTCGCCTCCTCGCTGGCGAACGCCATCAGCGCGTGGATCTCGTGCAGCTCCGCGTCGAGGCGATCTCCGAGCCGCTCCAGCAGGTACGGCAGGATGACCTCCTCCACCAGCCCGAACAGGCACAGGTAACCGTGCGCCCGGATCTGATTCAAGGTGCGCTGTTCGCCCTCGCTCAGGAACGTGAGCGCTCGCGCTCCAGCGAGCGCCTCCGGCAGGAACGCGCGATCGAACCCGAACGTCACTCCGTCCGGCAGCACCTCCTCCAGCTTCCAGGCCACGCGCTCCGACGCACGCAGCACGCTCTCATACCGAGCCGATTCGATCCTCGATGTCACGATTGCCTCCGTAAGAGAAACCCGAAGTCCTCGCCGGGTCTCTTGGTTCACGCCGCCGAACCGGCGACGTGATCAAGCTAGAGACCCGGGGTGGTAATCTGGGGAGGAGCCGGCGTTGGAACCTGCGTTGAAAGCGCTCGGGCGGCGCGGCGCTCGGCGGGGAAGCGGCCCCGGCGCCAAGGGCGGGCCGGCGCAACGGCAAGTACCAGGCTGTCTCACGTCTTTTCTGGCGCTTTCGGCTCGGCGCGGGGCCCGCCGTCGTAAGCTGCGCCAAGTGAACGCCGTCCGCCTGCGCCCCGTCCGGGAGATGGATCTGCCCATCTTCTTCGTCTACCAGCGCGACCCCGACGCCCTGTTTCTGAGCGGCATCGCCGCCCGCGAGCACGACGCGTTCATGCGACACTGGCGCGGGCTGCTCGATAACCCGCGCGTCCTCGCCCGCGCCATCCTCGTCCGCGGTGCGCTCGCCGACGACGTGCTCGCGGGCAACGTGCTCAGCTTCGACCACGAGGGTCGGCGCGAGGTCGGCTACTGGCTGGGCCGGGAGTTCTGGGGCAAGGGCTTCGCCAGCGCGGCGCTCGCCGAGTTCTTGCAGCTCGAGCGCGCCCGTCCGCTGTACGCGGGCGTGGCCACGCACAACGCCGCGTCGTTCCGCGTGCTGCAGAAGTGTGGCTTTCGGCCCTCCCACGAGCTCGACACGTCCACCTCGGGCGAGAGCGTCAAATTCTTGCTGTTCGAGCTGCTCGCTCCGGCGCCGAGCGGTTGATGGCTCCCGCTCGGCGGGCTAGTGTCATCGCGCACGGAGGTCGAGTTTGCGCTTCGCGATTGTTGGAGTGGGAGGGGTCGGCGGCTACTTCGGCGCGCGCCTGGCCGAGGCCGGGCATGACGTCGCATTCATCGCGCGCGGCGCTCACCTCGAGGCCATCCAGCGCGCGGGCCTCCACGTCCACAGCCCGCGCGGCGATGTCACCATCAACCCCGCTCGCGCCACCAGCACCTCCGAGGGCGTCGGCACAGTCGATTGCGTCGTCCTCGCGGTCAAGGCCTGGCAGGTGACCGAGGCCGCCCGTGCCGCGGCGCCGCTCGTCGGCCCGAGCACGCTCGTGCTGCCGCTGCAAAACGGGGTCGAGGCCCCCGAGCAAGTCGCCCAGGCGCTCGGTCGCGAGCACGCCCTCGGCGGCGTCGCCAAGATCATCAGTTTCGTGAGCTCGCCCGGACACATCCAGCACGCCGGCGCCGATCCCACGCTCACCATCGGTGCGCTCTTGCCCGATCAGGGAGAGCGAGTCGACGCCCTCGCTCGCACGCTCGACGCCGCCCACGGCATGAGCACCATCGTCGCGCCAGACATCCAGGCCGCCCTCTGGGAAAAATTCCTCTTCATCACCGCCTGGGCCAGCATCGGCGCGGTCACGCGCGCCCCGATGGGCGTCGTGCGCCGCCTGCCGGAGACGCGCCGCCTGCTCGAAGGCTCGCTCGCCGAGCTCGAGCGCGTCGCCCGCGCCCACGCCGTACGGCTGTCGCGCAGCATCGTCGCCGACCTGCTTACCTTCATCGACACGCTGCCGGAGAGCGGCACTGCCTCCCTGCAGCGCGACATCGCCTCGGGCCACCCCTCCGAGCTCGACAACCTCACCGGCTCCGCCGTGCGTCTCGGCGCTCAGGTGGGCGTTCCCACGCCGATCAACGCCTTTCTCTACGCGGCGCTGACACCGCTCGAGCAGAAGGCCCGCGGCGTGCTCGCCTTCTGAGCGTTCTCGTTCACATCGGGCGTCGCCCCTCCCGTGGCGCCCGCAGCGCGCCGCGCGCGAGGACGACACATGGGAGGCGGCAAGCGCCACGCTCGCTGCGAGCGAGGCGCGGGGGTGGGCAACTCTCTCATCCGATGCCAGAAACGACGGCGCCCGCTCTCGCGAGCGGGCGCCTGCATCGTGCACCGGAAATCGTGGGCGGCCCGCTCAATACTGGAGGCGCGCGCCGAGCATGTAGGTGCGCCCGAACTTGGTGTACGTGGCGCGGCGCTCGGCGTCGACGTCGACCCGGCCGGCGCCGGGCGTGTCGAGCAGGTTGAGCGCCTCGAGGCTGATCTTCAGGTGTTCGTTCACGTTGAAGCCCGTCGAGGCGTCGAGCCGCGTCGCCGACTCCGCGAAGGCCCACAGGTTGCCCTGCGAGGTGGGACCCTCGGTCAAGAAGTTGCTGCGGTAGGCGAGCGAACCGCGCACGCTGAAGCGATTGTCGTCGTAATACAGGGTGGCGTTGTACTGCCCGTTGGAGAGGAACAGGAGGCGCTCCTTCACGGGGTTGCCGAAGTACGTGTAGTCCGCCTCCGAGTCGACGTACGTGTAGTTGGCCAGCACGCCCATGTCGCGGAGGACCACGGGGAGCCCGCTGGAGAACGCACGGAACGGCGCCTGGAAGCCGAGCTCTAAACCGAGCACCGTCGAGCCGGGGCCGTTGGTCAGGTCGCTGATGGACCAGCAGCCCTCGGGGATGCCGCAGTCGCCCTCGCCATTCGGCGTGGTCGAAGCAGGGGAGAGCGGCTGGATCAACGACTGCGGCAAGCCCGTGGATTCATACGTGCCACGCCGCGTCTGCCGGACGGGGAACGAGTCGATGTCCTTCGAGAAGACGGCGACCGAGAGCAGCGAACCGTCCGAGAAATACCACTCCGCGGCCGCGTCCAGAGTCGTCGCGCGCACAGGATCGAGGCTCGGGTTCGGCAAGTTGACGACGTAACCAAAGCTGTCGACGCCGGCGCCGGGGCTCAGGTCACCGAGGCCGGGGCGCACCATCACCCGGGCCGCCGCGAGGCGGAGGACGATCTGATCGTTGAACCAGAAGGCGGTGTTGGCCGAGGGCAACCAGTCGTCGTACATGGGGCGGTCGACGGTGACCAGGACGCCTTGCTGGTAGCCCGTGGACGACTGACGGGTCTGAACGTAGCGAACGCCCGCGTCATACAGGAGACGCATCTCGCCTTCGCCAAACTGGAATTCGCCGCGCGCCTGCAGAAAGGTGCCGAGGTTGGTCTCCTTGACCTTGTTCGTCCCGCCCTCGGTGACGGCCAGCGGCGCATTGTAATAGCCGAGGGCCTCTGCCCAGGCATCGATCGACGGGGATGCCCAGCGCGTGCTGGAGCCGGGCCCCGCGTCACCCTGATAGTCGACCAGAGTCGAGAGCGCCGGGTCACCCGGCGGCCCGAGCACGTCGTTCGTGCCGTCGTCGTTGGTATCGCAATCAAAGAGATTGAGGCCGCAGACCGTCCCGTTGCGATTCCACTCGCGCGCCTCGAAGGTCGCTCGCTTGATGTTGACGCCGGTGGCGAGCTTCAGCTCGTCGAAGATGTCGACATGCAGATTGGCCTCGGCGGTGTCGAACCCGCCTTCGATCTCCTGCACGATGTCCCGCAGCTCGGGCACGACGAACGTCGCGGGGTTCGTCACGTCGGCGCCGCCGAACACGAGGCTCGGAGCGTTCTCGTTCGTGAAATCGAAGCTGTAGTTGTCGTACTCGCGGTTGTCGTAGTTGAACGTGGTGTCGTGAGGCCGCCCCGAGTCGGAGCGTGACGTGCCCCCGAAGACATTCAGGAAGAACATCTCGTTGAAGCGGTGATCGAGGGCGAGGCCGACCTGGTAGAACTTGGCCACCGCGTCGACGCGCTGGTGCTCCGAGCGGACCCAGGCGTTGTCGAGGTTGGCCGCGATCAGCGAATCATTGCCGGTGCCAAAACGATCGGGGTGGGGAACCAGCGTGTACTCGCTGAGATCGGTGGTCGCTTCGTTGGCGCGCACGAGGGGGAACAACCGCCGTTGATTCACGCGAGTCGGGTAGTTGGCATAGAGCGCGTCGAGCCGGACCTCGGTGGTGTCCGCCGGGCGGAACTGAACGCCCGCGGTCAGACCCAGGCGGTCGCCTCGGAAGGTGTCTTGCGCGAAGCGGGGGATACGCGGATGGAAGGCGTCCGCCACCTCGTCGCATCCTGGGCTCGCCAGAGGCGTGCGCACGCCATCGGCGTCAGGCGGGTTGAAACAAGGCACTCCATCGACGGAGTTGAACCTCGCCTTCTGCCAGTTGACGGTGTCGGTCGTCACCGAGTCGAGCCGAACCCGTTGATAGGCAGCCGAGGCCGTGGCACCCCAGACGCCGCCCGGGTCGCGGTAGGCGACCAGGCCCGTGAGGCGCGGCCTCACCGTGTCGCTGAGGTCGTTGTAGATGCCGGTGGCAGCGCCGACGACCGTCCACCCTTCCTGGTAGTTGAAGGCGCGCGCCGTGTTCAGGTCAACCACCGAGCCCAGCGAGCCTTCGTCGAGATCGGCGGAGGCGGTCTTGTGGACCACGATCGAGTTGAACAGCTCGGAGGCGAACAGGTTGAAATCGAAGTTGCGGCCGCCGTTCCCGGTGGCGTTGCCGACATTGCCGCGAGCCTCCATCCCGTTGACGCGCACGCGCGTGTACAAGCCGGGGAGGCCGCGCACCGTGATCTGGTTGCCTTCGCCGTTCGTGCGGTTGATCGCCACGCCGGGGATGCGCTGCAGGCTCTCTGCCAGGTTGAGGTCGGGGAACTCGGCGATGTCTTCGGCGACGATGGCGTCGACCTGCCCGGTCGCGCGCTGCTTCTTCTGCAGCGCCGCGCCGAGGCTGACGCGGAAGCCCGTGACGACGACCTCGGCGAGGTCGCCTTCGTAGACCTCGGGCGGGTCTTCCGGTAGCGGTTCCCCCTCCACGATCGCTTCGGGCGCGGGCTCTGCGCTGGCCGCGGCCGCCGCTGAGGCAGCGTCAGGGCTCGCTGCGGGCGCGGCTTCCGGGGTTGCCGCCGGCGCGGGTGTGCCTTCGGGCGGGGCGGGCGGCGCCTCCGGGTTCGCTGGAGCGGGCGCAGGCTCCTGCGCGGCCGCCGGCAGCGCGGTGGCCAGCACGCCGGCACAGGCCAGCAGGCTCCATCTGCTCTCCGACCCGAGCTTCAGAAACCGACGTCTTCCCAGTCGACACGGTTCGGCAGGGGCGGCGTCGAGCCCGCGCTGCTCTCGCGCCCGCTGGGAGCCGGCGGGCGTTCTCGGCTTCCGCGGCGTGTTGTGGGCGACAATACGGGGTGGACTCATCGAGGGTTTTTTCACGGCGCTTTATGCTCTTCGGCTCTGGGGGGTGAGGCGTCTGCCGAACGGTTCGGTGGCTCTGGCGACGGCAATCGATCGGCGCCCGGCGCTGCAGGCGAAAGCGGCTGCGCGCGCTGGTCGAGGCGACGCCATGCCGATGGCCGTCGGCGCGCAACGGCGACGGTGTCGAACCTCGCGAGACTGGCGGGGCACCCGAAACATCCAGCACGGGCTCGTGGCGGCGAGCCACACGCAGTGGAACCGGTACCACCTTCAGATCCCAAAAGCCAAACGATCATGTAACGCGTCGGCGCCATCTCTTGGCTGACGTTGCCGGGGGCAAATGTTCCGTCAACGCCGCCCCCGCCACGGGCGCCAAAAACGCCTCGAAAAACGGATGCTCCATGTGCGTCATTCGCGACACGCTTGCGCATGAAGCACCGCGTCTCACGACGCTCGACGTGGAAACGCTTCCACATCGATCTCGCATTGCGTCGAAGACCGTATGCGCTCGCTGCCCGGAGGTCTCGCCACGAGGGCCCGAGCTCTCGCCACGAGGAGCCGCCGAGGCGAAGGGCTCAGGGCCTCTGGGCAACCACTCGAGCGAACCCGAGCGTCTTCCCCGCGTCCCGGCGCAGCAGCTCGATCTCGCGCGCGCTCGCGTCGCGCCGCTCTCCGGGTGCGAGCGTCGGCAGAATCCGCTCGAACCAGCACAGCCAGTCGCTCCAGCCGTCGGCTAGCGCGTCGGCGCACTCCACGCTCACCAGCCTCGTCTTCTCCCAGTGCGCGCGCCACCAAGCGGGTGAATGAAAGGAGCAGTACTCCCACTCCCAGAACGGGCGCAGCTCGTCCGGCAAGGCGCCGGCATCACCGCCGAACGACGGCACCACGATGCCGAGGGTGCCGCCGGGGCGGAGAAACTGCTTGATGTAGCCGAGGTAGAGGTCGTCCGTGCCGAAGTAATGATAGGCGTCCACGCTCAGGATCGCGTCGAAGAACCCGTGCGCGAACGGCAGCGCGTGCGCCTCGGCCCGGAGCGGAAACACCGTCGAACCCAGGCCCGCCTCGCGGATACGCGCCGCGTTATCGACCGGGTCGATCCACAGGTCGCAGGCCCAGACTTCGGCGTCGAACTCTCTCGCCAGGAAGATCGAGGTCAGCGCCTTTCCGCAGCCGAGATCGAGCACCCGCTGTCGCGGCGCCAGCGACACCCGCTCGGTCAGCGCCTCCATCAACCAGAGGGCGTTTGGCCCCATCTGGTGAGCGAGCACCCAATCGATGTCGTAGCGGTTGGAACGCGGGTAGCGGGGGTGCTGCACGATTCACACTCCGGGCGGTGAAGCTCGCGCCGAGTGTGGCACGGATCACTGGCGGGCGTCGACGCGCCTGCGCCGGCTCGACGATCAAGGCAAGGGCAGCCGCACGAGCCAGCCTTCGGGGTCGCCGCTGGGGTTGATCCCCGTTCCCACGATGTGCTGGCCGTCGTCGGAGACGCTCGTCGCGGCCGTCAGCTGCCAGCCCTCGGCGCTGAAGCCCGCGGCCTCGAGCGCGGCCGCGATGCTCTCGGCGTCGCCGTCGACCCAGCGGGTCGCGACGCTCTCCCCAGCCGGCGCGGCGCTGCCGACGACCACCCGACCATCCGCGCTGACCGCGCGAGCGATCGCCGAGCTCGTCGACAAGATCGTGGTCGATATCTCGCCTCCATCCACGAGCCACTGGACGGCGACGTCGGGCCCATTTTCCTCGCGGTTGACGGCGGTGCCCACGACGAAGTTCCCATCTGCGGAGACGCCGTAGGCTGCGGCGGTACACTGCCCAGGCGTCAAGCACGGCGTGCACTCGAACGACGGACACGACGGCGCGAACGGATACGGTAACACCTCGGCGTTGCGGAGCGCGTGAGAGGGCCCCCCGGAGCGCGAGGGCGTGCGGCGCCCGACGACGACGCTGCCATCGGCGTTGGCCGCGAGGTTCTCGACGTTGTCGGGCGGCCTGTTGGAGAACTCGTCGCCCCGCCAGACAAATCCGGACGGGAAGGCGTCCTGGTACGCTCTGCCGATGATCGTCCCGCCGTCGCCGCTGACCGCGACGGCTTCGGTGAGTCGGTAGACAGACAGGGGTTGCGGGGCAAACTCCACGGGTTCGCTGCCGACCCAGCGCGCGGCCAGGGTTCGCTCGCCTTCCTGCGGCGCGCGCTCTGTTCTGGCGGCTCCGACGATGACGCAGCCAGAGTCGCTGATGCCATGGGCCGCGCTCTCGCCGTCGTCGAGGCTGAGGAGGCCCGCCGCTCGAGTCCAGACGACGGCCTGCCTGCCAGCGACGCCCGCGGCGATGCCGACGACACGCTCCCCCGCTGCGTCCACGTCGCGAGCCTCGCTCAGGAACTCGCCGCCGGGCAGATCACCGATTCCCGTGAATGTTGCGCCCTGCAACGCCTGTTGCACGACGGCAACGGGCGCGGGCGGGCTGTCGGCTCGCGGCTCGTCGCAGCGCGCGAGCGGCTGCTCTCCTTGGCCGCTGCCCGGCTCCGGTCCGCCCGCGCCTGCGCAGGCGCTCGACGCCAGCAACGACGCCCCGCTCAACGAGGCCATGCCAGCCCACCCCACGACGAACCTGACGCTCGATGCTCGTTCGCGATGCACGTCAACCTCCCCCAGGTAACGAGTCTCGGTCACTCTGACGTTCGCCGAACGCGCGCGCAAGGCGAAGACGATAAGAAGACGAGCGGACGAGAGCCATCGTCGCGCGAGCCACCATCGACAGCACACGCTGAGTGACAGAACGCTGCGCGCGCTTCGATGGCGCGGCGTTCTTGCATCGCCCGACGCTCTCCAATCGGAACAGCGTGGCGAGCTAACTCGCGGAGGGAGATGGCAGAGTGGCATCGGGACGGCCGCACCTCGGGGCGATGGGGCCACGACCGCGGGGCCACGATGCGGCCGACGTTGTCGACGCTTCGATTGTGCCGTACGCTGGGGAGAGAGAGCAGGTCATGTCCGAGCGTCTCTACCTCCGGCTCGACGAAGATGTCGTACCCGGCCCCGACGTGACGGTGCCGCACGCGACGTTGCGCACGCTGCCCGTGCCGCGCGAGCTGCGCAGCGCCGTCGAGCAGCTCCTGTCGTACCGCGAGTCGATCCCGATCGGGGAGGAGCAAGAGCGCGTCTTGCCGGACGGAGCCGTGCGGCTCGTCTTCAACCTGGGTGCGCTGCCGCGCGTGAACGGCGTGGCCGGCGCGCGCGCCGAGGTCGTCGGGGCGGCGGCGAAGCCAGTCGTGGTGCAGTTCTCGGGGCGCGTGCACGGTCTCTCCGTCACGCTGCGACCCGGCTCGGCTCGGGCGCTGTTCGGGGTCCCGGCGGGGGCGCTCACCGAGAGCGCGACGCCGCTCGACGCGCTGTGGGGGCGCGAGGGCGCAGCGGCGCTGGAGAGGCTGGAGGCGGCGCCAGACGACGGCGCTCGCAGCGCCGTGTTGCACGAGGTGTTGCTCGATCGGTTGCGCCGGGGCGACGCGGGGGAGAGCCGCTCGGCGCGGCGCGCGGCGGAGCTGATCGCCGCCGGCGAAGGGCGGCGGCCGCTGCGTGAGGTGGCGGCCGAGCTCGGGGTCGGCGAGCGACGCCTCGAGCAGCTGTTTCAGATGCACGTCGGGCTCACGCCGCGCAGCTACGGGCGGCTGGCGCGCTTGTGGGCGTGCCTGCGGGCGCTGCGCGCCGAACCGGCGCCGCGCTGGGCCGAGCTCGCCGCGCGCGCGGGCTATTACGACCAGGCGCACCTGAGCAACGAGTTTCGCGCGCTGTGCGGGCTCTCGCCCCGAGAGCTCTCGCGGCGGAGGACTTCGGGTTCTTCCAAGACGCCTGCCTGAGCGGTTGCTATGCGATCCTGGCGCCCCCGTCGGCGCCGGCGAGCCCGTCGGAGGGCGCTGGCGAGCCGTCCGGAGCGCTCGCCGAAAGGAGGCAACATGTCGAGACCGAATACCGAGGAGAGACCTCTGCGCGGCGCCGTGGCGCTGGTCACTGGCGCGAGCCGTGGGGCGGGGCGAGGCGTCGCGATCGAGCTGGGGGCCGCAGGCGCGACGGTCTACGTCACCGGGCGCACGACGGCCCGAGAACAGCCCCCGGGCTACGCCGGCATCCTCGGGCTGTCGAAGCTGAGCGCGCTGCCGGGCAGCATCGACGAGACGGCCGCGGCCGTGACGGAGCACGGCGGGCGCGGCGTCGCGGTGCGCTGCGACCACACGGACGACGCAGACGTCGCCGAGCTGTTCGCGCGCGTTCGCCGAGATGAGGCGCGGCTCGACCTGCTCGTCAACAACGCCTGGGGTGGGCACGAGAGCTTCGACGGGGTGTTCGACGCGCCGTTCTGGAAGCACCCGCTCTCGCACTGGGATGCGATGCTCGATCGCGGCGTGCGCAATCACCTGCTCGCGAGCCGTCACGCGGCGCCGCAGCTCGTGCAGCAAGGCCGCGGCGCGATCGTGACGACGACCTTCTGGGATCGCGATCGCTACCTGCGCGGCAACCTGTTCTACGACCTGGCCAAGGCCGCCATGAACCGGCTGGCGTTCGGCATGGCGGAGGAGTTGCGACCGCACGGGGTGGCGTCGGTGGCGCTATCTCCCGGCTGGATGCGGACCGAGCTGGTGCTGGCCGGGCACGACACCGACGAAGCGCGCTGGCACGAGCGACCCGCGCTCTCGCGGACGGAGTCGCCGCGCTACCTGGGGCGCGCCGTGGTGGCGCTCGCGAGCGACCCGGCGCTGCTGAGCAAGAGCGGGCAGGTGCTGCGCGTCGGCGACCTCGCGCGCGAATACGGCTTCACCGACCACGACGGGCGGCAGCCGCCGCCGTTCGAGCTCTAGTCGGACTCGGTCTCCTCGCCGTCATCGCCCTGCTCGTCGGCGTCGCTGCTCGCCGCCCCGGGTGGCGTGGTCAGACGCGCGCCATCCAACCCGCGCGTGAGCCGCTGCTTCTGTAGCTCTTCACGGGCGCGCTCGGCCTTGGTGCGCCCGTGCAGGCGACGATTGATCTCGGCCTGCTTCTCGCGATCGGCCTTGGCCTTGCGCTTGCGAAACTCATTCAGCTTGATGACTTTGCCCACGGAGACGGCCTCGGACGGGTGACCGCGTCTGAGTAAACCACGCGCTGGCGCTCAGGCCATCGCAATCGCCGTCAACGGCAAGTCTGCGTGGTGCTCTCGCAGACGGTGCCCGCCGGGCACACGCTCGCGTTTTCGCCGCAGGGCATGTATTCGCACAGCTCCGAGCCCTGGTTGCACACCAGCGGGTAGCGACAGCCGGCGATCTTGCAGCCCCCTCCCCCTGCCCAGAGCGCTCCCGCCGCGACGGCCGTGACTGCCGCCTCCGTCGGGCCTCCGCCCTCTGTGCAGGGTCCGGTGGGGGAATCGCAATACAGCTGCGACGTGCAGCCCGAGGCCCACCCGATGGCCACGAGCACGCCCGCGAGCGCGCGGAGCGAATGAAGCGAGCAAATCGGCGGGATGCGAGACGACACGGGGAACCTCTTTTCCGTTCTATCCGTAGTGGTGGGTATCAGGGGCGACAGCGCTCGGGCGCTCGCCGGCGCGCGCGGTCTTACCGGTCAGATCGGATAAACCAGCAAGCGGCATGCCGCGCGCGCGAGCGCCGGTGGCACGCGTTCGCGGCACGATCCGGTGCAGCGGCGGGCCTCGCACAGCACGCCGTTGCGGCTCCGACACCTTTCCCCGCGCGGATTGGATTCACATGTGCCGCCGATTCACGCGACGAGAGACGGCGGCGAGGTCGGCGCCCGAGGGAGCGAAGCGCGGCGTGCGAGAAGCGCCGGCCGCTCGCTCCAGATCGGAACAGGAGTGCCGGCCGTGCCGAGGCGCTGGCCCAGACCCGCTGTCTCGACGCATGGGCTCTCGAGGCGCTGGCCTCTCGAGGCGCTGGCCTCTCGAGGCGCTGGCCCCGACGCGTCTGCCCGCGCGACGATGGCGCGGGAGTTCGCGGTGCGGTTCTGCGCTGCGGCGATCCGCACGGTGGCCGCAGCGCCCGTCGACAGTCTTCGCGCGAGGCACTACTCTCGTCAGCGATGAATGCTCGTGCGCTGTCGTTAGCCGGGCGCATATCTCTCATTCTCTGCTTCTTGCTCACACCTGCTCAGGCGATCGCTCAAACGATAGCTCGCGAGGTAGCGCCGGCGGTGGCTCAGGCGATCGCGCCGGCGGTGGCTCAGGCGGTCGCGCCGGCATTGCGTCCAGAGGCCGAGTTCTTCGAGAGGAAGATCCGGCCTGTCCTGTCGACTCATTGCTTCTCCTGTCACTCCTCGACGCTGGCCGATCCCAAGGGCGACCTCGCGCTCGACACCAAGGCAGGCCTCGAGCGGGGCGGCTTCCTCGGGCCCGAGATCGTGCCGGGAAAGCCCGCCGAGAGCCGGCTGCTGGTCGCCCTGCGCTACGCCGACCCCGGCCTGGCGATGCCGCCTGCGGGCAAGCTCCCCGACTCCGTCATCGCCAATTTCGAGGCGTGGATCGCGCGCGGCGCCTTCGATCCGCGCGTCGATCCGGTGAGCGGCGCCGCTCCGCCGCCGAGCGCGGCGCTCTCGATCGACGAGGGCCGCCGCTGGTGGGCCTTTCAGGCGCTCGCGCCGCACACTGCCCCTCGCCCTCGCAGCCCTGCCCTCGCCGCCTGGCCCCGGAACTCGATCGACGGCTTCGTGCTCGCCGCGCTCGATGCGAAGAAGCTGAACCCCTCGCTCGAGGCCGATCCCGCCTCGCTCGTCACGCGAGCGTACGTCGACCTGCTCGGTTACAAGCCGACGTTCGACGAGGTTCGAGCCTTCGTGGGCGACACCTCGCCGGGCGCCTACGAGCGGTTGCTCGATGGGCTGCTCGCCTCGCCGCACTACGGTGAGCGCTGGGCGCGGCACTGGATGGATGTCGCGCGCTACGGGGAAGACAACTCCACCGCCGAGGCGACGAACCCCGCCTATCGCTTCGCGTGGCGCTACCGCGACTGGATCATCGAGGCGCTGAACGCCGACACGCCGTACGATCGCTTCATCACGCTGCAGCTCGCTGCCGACAAGCTGCCGGGCGAGAAGCGCGACAGCCTGCGGGCGCTCGGCTACCTGGGCGCCGCGCCCGTCTACCACAAGGATCAGCGCCTCTCGGCCGACGTCACCTACGGTTTCATGACCGACGACTGGGATGACCGCATCGACGCGCTCACCCGCGGCGTGCTCGGGCTGACGGTGGCGTGCGCGCGCTGCCACGACCACAAGTTCGACCCGATCCTGACCAAAGACTACTACGCGCTCGCGGGCGTGTTCGCCTCCACGATGCGGGCGGAGCGCCCACTGTTCGAGGTCGAGCCCGAGCTCGAGCAGCGCTACCTGTGGCTGCAGCGCCGCCTGTTTGACCTGGCCTATTCGGTGAAGCTCGCCACCCACGAGACGACGACTCTGGTCGAGCCCGAGAAGCGCATGGCGCGCTGGAAAGGCGAGATCGAGACGTTGAAGGCCGAGGTGGTCGAGCTCGAGGCTCGCTATCCCCAGCTCGTCGACAACGTGCGCCGTTTCTGGAACTACCCGGCGCGACCGAGCCCGGGCGCGCCGCCGCCGCCGCCGTTGCCGAACGTGTCGGAGGCGCCGTTCGCACAGGCCGTGTACGATGCCGCCCAGTACGTGGACGGCCGAGACAAGACGTACACCTTCATCGACTACCGCCCGGGAGAAGCGCGCGATCTGCCCATTCTGAAGGGGGGCAGCGTGACGGCGCCGGGCGAGATCGTGCCCCGCGGCTTCGTCACGGTGCTGTCGAACGGTGACACGCGCTTCCAGGAGCGGGGCTCCGGTCGCCTCGAGCTCGCGCGGCGCATCTTCACCGACGCGCGCGCGCTCGCGGCGCGCGTGATCGTCAATCGCGTCTGGGACTGGCACTTCGGGCGGCCACTGGTCGCGACGCCGAGCGACTTCGGCACGCAGGGCGAGAAGCCCTCGCACCCCGAGCTGCTCGACGATCTGTGCGTCCGCTTCGTGGCCAATGGCTGGTCGCTGAAGTGGCTGAACAAGGAGATCATGATGTCGGCGACCTATCGGCAGCGGAGCCAGCCGCGCGACGACGGCGAGCTGGTCGACCCCGACAACTCGCTCTTCTGGCGCATGAACCCGCGCCGGCTCGACGCGGAGTCGTACCGCGACTCTCTGCTGCGCGCCGCCGGTCGCCTCGCGCCGACGCTCTACGGCAGCTCGGGGGCGCTGCACGACGAGAGCTTCGTTCGCCGGACGCTGTACGGCCGCGTGAGCCGCGCCGAGCCGAGCGGCTTTCTGCGGCTCTACGACGTGCCCGATGCCAACCAGACCAGCCCCGGCCGCGACGTGACGACCACCTCGCTGCAGCAGCTGTTCGCGCTGAACGGCGCGTTCATGCAGCGCCTGGGCAGCGCCCTGTCCGAGAGCGTGCGCCCCTACGAGACCTACGAGCTCAAGGTGCGCGACCTGTATCGCCGAGCGCTCTCGCGCGACCCGACCGCCGAGGAGCTGGCGGAGGGGCGCGCCTACTTGAAGCAGGGCAGCGTCGAGCGCCTCGCCCAGATCCTGCTGTCGACCAACGAGGAGATCTTCGTGCCATGAGCGATCGCCGCTGCCCGACGCCACGCCACGTCCGCGCGAACGACGGCGGTGCACCGTGCTCGTCACGGCGAGAGATGCTGCGCCACCTCGGCGCCGGCATGGGCTCGCTCGCGCTCGCTGGCGTCCTCGACGCGCTCTCGATCCGCGACGCACGCGCCGCGGCGGGGCGCTACGCGGGGGCGGGGCTGCCGCGCAAGGCCAAGCACGTCATCTGCTTGTTCATGGCGGGCGGGCCTTCCCAGCTCGACCTGTTCGATCCAAAACCGAGCCTCGCGAAGTACGCCGGGCAGCGGCCGCGCGCGGTCGATCTGCGCACCGAGCGCTCGACGGGCGGCATCTTGCCGTCGCCGTTTGCGTTCAGGAAGCACGGCCAGAGCGGCATCGAGGTGAGCGAGCTCGTGCCCCAGCTCGCGACGGTGATCGACGACGTCTGCCTGATCCGCTCGATGTACAGCTTCAACCCGACGCACCTGCCCGCGCGCAACCTCTTCCACAGCGGCAACGTGCTCTCGACCCGGCCCTCCATCGGCTCCTGGGTGAGCTACGGGCTCGGCACCGACAACGACAACCTCCCCTCCTTCATCGCCCTCACGCCCCTCGGCAACTCCGAGCGCACCGCCACCCGCCCCGGCTTCTTGCCGCCAGAGCACCAGGGCGTGACCTTCAACAACGCCGTCGAAGAGCCCGCCCGCATGATCCCCGATCTGCGAAACGCGACCCTCGACGAGAAAGAGCAGCGGCTCGATCTCGACCTGCTCCAGCGACACAACCGCCGCTTCGGCGCCGCCTTCCGCGACGACCCGTACCTCGAGGGTCGCATCAAGGCCCTGGAGACGGCCTTCCGCATGCAATCCGAAGCGACCGACCTGTTCGACGTCCGCAAAGAGCCCGGCGCCATCCGCGAAGAATATGGCACCACGCCGTTCGGCAACGGCTGCCTGCTCGCGCGTCGCCTGGTGGAGAGCGGTGTCCGCTACGTGCACGTCAACTACGACGCCGGCCAACCCTGGGACGACCACTTCGACGTCGCGGGCAAGCTCAAAGGCCGCATGCCCGACATGGACCGGGCAGCGGCGGCGCTCATCCGCGACCTGAAGCGCCGCGGCCTGCTCGACGAGACCCTCGTCGTCTGGGGCGGCGAGTTCGGGCGAACCCCCGTCTCCGAGAGCGGCTCGGGCAGAGACCACAACCCCTACGGCTACACCATGTTCGTCGCCGGCGGCGGCTTCAAGCGCGGGCTTGCGTACGGGGCGACGGACGAGTTCGGCTTCAAGGCAGTCGACCACCGCGTGTCGATCCACGACCTGCACGCGACGCTGTTGCACCAGCTCGGGATCGATCACACCCAGCTGACCTATCGCTACGCCGGCAGGGACTTTCGATTGACCGACGTGTTCGGCAACGTGGTGACCGATCTGCTGGTTTGAAGTCAAGCACCGGCGTGTGTTGACGAGCTTTGCTCGATCGGCGCAACGTCCACTCTGCCGTGCCGGTGAGACAACGACCGCAGAGTCTCGCGCGCGAGACCGCGACCGAGTGCCGAAACCAGCGGCGCTCAAAGGTCGAGAAGGCCAGCGCGCTCCGATGCGGCAGTTGTCGCAGTGCGACAGACTCGCCGGCAGGGGGCCCGCCCCCGCTGCAAGGCAGAAGTGCGAACGCGGTCGAGCGCCCCCGCCGCGCCGGTGAGCCGAGTTCGTGTTGCAGCCATGTAACTCGGGCGGCCGTGGGCACACTCCGACCGTGAGCGCCAAGGTGCGACAAAAGTCGCACGCCAACTTCTTAGAGGGATGCACGCGGAGCGGTTTGCTCTTATAGCTCTTGGTCGATGCCCGGTCTGAAAAGGTCCGGGGGGGTGATGAGTCTGCGCGAGCGCGCGGCCATCGTGCAGGATGTGGTGAGCGGCTCGCTCACCGTGCGCGAGGTCTGCGAGCGCCATGAGCTATCGACTCAGTGCGTCGTCGACTGGGTGACCGAGTTCCGGCGAGCCTCGCTCGACGCCTTCGACACGAGGTTGAGGGAGACGCTGGAGCACCAGGGCATCTCGGCCCCGCTCGACATCGCGGCGCCGCATTTCGTGGTCGCCCGCGGCGAGCTGGCGCTGCCCGACCTGATCCAGATCATGGCGCTCGGGCGCCGTAGCGGGGTGATCACCGTCGCGCATGATGGTCTGGAGAGCCGCCTCTGGTGCGTCGACGGCGAGGTGATCGACGCGGAGAGCGGCAAGCTGCTCGGTCTGGCCGCGGTATATCGAGTGCTGGCGGTCGAGCAGGGCCGCATCAGCACCAGCTTCATCGCCGACATCGATCGGCCAACCCGCGTGCGCGCGGCGACGATGGAGCTCTTGCTGGAGGGGGCGCGGCGCGCCGATGAATGCAACGCGGCGAAGCGAGCGCTGGGGCTCGACTGCCATCGCCTCGCCTCCGCGCTGCCCGCACACGACGTCGAGCTGTCTGCACCAGAGCGCGCCGTGCTGAACGCATTCGCGACGCCGACCACGATCGCCGAGGTGCTGAGAGAGAGCACGATCGGCGACCTGGAGACCCTGAGCCTGATCCAGGCGTTGCGGTCTCGCGGGCAGATCGTGCCCGACCCGAGCCTGCATCGCTCGCCGACGCTGCGCCCCGGGCCCTCCGCGTCTCACGGTCCGCAGGTTCTGAGTCTCACGAGCGGCGCGGCGCAGCCGCGCGCGGAGCGTTTGCCGATGGTGCGCACCTTGCTGCTGGGGACCGGGGCCGGGCTCGCGCTGGGTCTCGGGGTGTGGTCGGTGCTACCGAACCGAGAGGTCGGGCTGACCCGGGTGGCGCAGCCTTCCGTCGCGGCCGGTCTGGCCACGGCTTCCTCGAGCGGCCCGGCGACGGCCGCGCCGGCGGGGATGGCTCATCGAGCGGGCATCGAGCCGACGCCCGCGCCGACTCCGATGAGCACCCCCGCAACGATTCCCCCGGCACGAGGCACCGCCCCAGCGCTGGCTGCCGCGCTGCCGGCCCCCGGCGCTGGCTCGGACGCTTCCCAGGTCGAACCGAGCGCGCCGCTCGACCTCAGCGCGGGGAGCGGGAAGCCGACGGCCAGCGGCGAGCGGCAGCCGCCGCGAGGGCCCGCGCGCCCGACACCACAGGCGGCCAGGCCGCGGCGTGGGCCATCTCCGGCTGCGAGCGCTGCGAGCGCTGCGGTCCCGAGCGTTGAACCCGAGGCTTCCGACGCGACCGAGGCGCCTCCGGCGACAGAGGCGCCCGGAACCCCCGAGGAGCCTGGAGCGGACGAGCCGCCGAGCGAAGTGCCGCGGATGCGAATCATCGAAGAGCGAGTGCCCAAGATGCGAGTGGTGGAGTGAGCCGGATGTCGAAATCGAGCACGAACGCGGACCGGTGCTGGGCCTCCTGGGCGGTCGTTGCCATCGCGCTGACCACGCCGGCGCTCGCCGCTGCCCAGAACACCGCGCTGATCGACTCTGCCTCCGGCGTGGTCGAGGCCGAGCGGCTCGGCGAGCAAGCGTTCGACGAGTACAGCAAGAAGCACTACCGCGAGGCGGTGGCCCTGTACGAGCACGCCTACGCGATCGCACCGAGCCCGGACGCGCTCTACAACATCGCGCGCGTCTACGACCTCGGGCTGCGCGATCGGGCGCGCGCCATCGCGGCCTACCAGCGATTCCTCGCCGAGCCGGGAGCGCCCCCCGATCGGGTCGAGCGCGCCGCCGCGCGCGCCAGCGAGCTGCTGCGAGCCGAGCGTGCCGAGCGCTCGAGGCAGGGCGCGGCGTCGCCTTCGGCGTCGGAAGGGGCAGCCGCGTCGGTCGGCGTGCGCGACGTCGAGCCGACGAGCTCGCTGTCTGCCCTGCGCGTGGGCGCTCTCGTCGTGGGCGGCGTCGGCGTCGCCAGCGCTGCCGTGGGTGGCGCGTTCGGGCTGTCGGTGCTGTCGAACGCAGACACCGCCAAAGACTCTTGTGATGGCAATCTCTGCACGACGCAGCGAGGCGTCGATGCCGCGAATACAGCGTCGAACCACGCCACGCTGGCCACCCTGGGAGTGTCCGTCGGAGCCGCTCTGATGGCGACGGGCGCCGTGCTGTGGATCGCCGGTGGCGACTCATCGTCCGAACCCGAGATGGCGCCGGAGCACCGCGCGTCAGCGCGCCTTCGGATGACCCCGATCGCCAGCGCGAGCGAGCTCGGGCTCGCGTTGGCCGGAGGGTGGTGAAGGTGCGGCGCCGCGGAATGCGCGGGGGCCGGGCGCCTCATACCCTACTCGCTCTCGCGCTGGGCGAGATCGGTTGCGCCGCCATCGTCGACTTTCCGGAAGACCCCCAGCTCGTCACCCAGACCGCGCTCAGCTCCGAGCCGGGATGGGGCTGCCTCGCGGAACCGACTCAGCCGGCGGCGCCCAGCGCGGCGATGGCGCGCGTGCGGGTGATGGCCTGCGATGCCCTCCGCAACTGCTCGGGGCCGGTGACGGGCCTCACTGCCCGCCTGTGCACCAAGATCGACGTCGACTGCACCACGCCCCTGTTCGAGGACCTGGCTGACACCGGCGGTTTCTTCGATTTCGACGTGCCCACGGGCTTCATGGGCTTCGACGGCTATCTCGAGGTCTCCTCGCACGCCGAGCCCTGCACCAGCCCCGCCTTCGGGGAGGCGGGTCCTCTCGTCTGTGGTTTCGCCCCGCAGTGCAACCCGGCCGCACCAGACGCCTCCTGCGACGTGCCCGTCTACCTGCGCTTCCTCCACTTCTTCAATCCGCCCATCACGGCAGACGCGACCGAGCCGACACCCATCACCCTGGTTCCGACGTCGGGCTTGCTGAACATCCTGCGAACCACGGGCGGAAACTTTGACCCCACCGGGGGAGTGGTGATCGTGACCGCCCGCGACTGCGACGGCACGCCGGCCGCCGGTATCACCTACGCGCTCAGCGACGCCCCCGCCACCGTCATGTACATGGACAACGGCATCCTGAGCGATGCTCGCGATGCGACGGACGCCTCCGGCATCGGCGGCTTCGTGGGAGTGCCGCGCGGGTACACCAACATCGACGCCTACGCCGCCTCCGGCGAGCGTATCGGGCGCGTCGGGGTGCAGGTCGCGCCAGGCAGCATCACCAACATCACGCTCGTTCCGACGCGCTAATCGCGCACTGCCGCCGAACGCAGTCGCCGACGTGGCGACTGCGACGGCGCCAGTCGAAGCGTAGACGGCTGCTGCGCTCCGCGATCGTCGCGCGCGTTTGCCGATCCGACATGGCACCAGCAAGTGCCAACCGCAGGTGCGCTCGCTGACAACCGGCGCTTGGCACTCCGCACCCCGTCGCCTGCGACGCACGAGCAGCGCCCGTGTCGCGATCAAGAAGTGCAACACGATGGTGATTCATTCGTTGATTCACCCATGCATCACGAGCACACGAAATCACTCACCACGCACGACGTGCTCTCGCCGGGCGTAACCAGCGTTAAGCAACGTCCGAGAACTTTTTGAAATGGTGTGAAGCGGATCCATGTGACAAGGATCGACTGCTCTACATCGGCGGTCACCAGCCGAGCTGCATCCCCCGCAGCCAAGTTCGAGTGATCGCTCGATGTCCGTCCATCGCGGGATGGGTGCCATCATTCCGCCGAGCGCGGGCTCGGCAAGTCACGCCTCACAGCACGTGAGGCGGCGTGGGGTTCGTGTGCCCAGCGACGGAGCAGCTGGGAACGCCGCCTCGCGCTCACTGTCATCCACATCGAAGATTCGAGGCTTTCCATGAGACGGTTCAGTCCAGCATCGCTCTGCGTAGTCAGTGTTGCATCGATCATCATCAGCTTCGGCCCGCCGCTGCCCGCCGAACCCGCCGCGTCAGATCCCGAAACAGCGACGGAAGAGCAGGAAGACGGTGACGGCGTGGAGGGCGACGACGAGGAAGAGGAAGAGGTCCCCGTCCCCATCTCGCTCACGGGCATCGCCGTACCGAGAGATCCGCGGCTGGGTGAGTTCATCCGCGACGAGCCGGCAGCGATCGCGCTCGGGAAGCTCCTGTTCTGGGACATGCAGGTGGGCAGCGACGGCCAGCAGGCGTGCGCCAGCTGCCATTTCAACGCGGGCGCCGACAGCCGCGCGAAGAATCAGCTGAACCCCGGGCGCCCGTCGCTTGGCGACACGGTGTTCGGGTTCGGTGGGCCCAACGTCACTGTCACGGCCGCCGACTTTCCGTTCCATCAGCTCTCCGACCCCTCCGATCGAGGCTCGCCGGTGCTCCGGTCGCGCGACGAGGTGATGTCTTCCCAGGGTGTCACGTTCCGGAGCTTCCAGGGCATCGCTGGCGCCGTCGACGCCGGGCAGCGCATCGCCGACGCCGTCTTCAACGTCGGCGGCGTGAACGTTCGACGCGTGGAGCCGCGCAACGCTCCCACCGTGATCAATGCGGCCTTCAACGATCGGAACTTCTGGGACGGGCGCGCGCAGAACGAGTTCAACGGGGTAAACCCGTTCGGCACGCGAGATCCCAACGCAGCGGTATTTCGTGCCGCGCCGCCGGCGACGAGCAACGCGGCGCTCGCGTTGCCCGGGCTCCCCACCGCGGTGCCCGAGGAGCAGCTCCAGCCGTTCGCTGGTCTGTTCCCGCCCGGCGTCGGGCTGGCCCCCGGCGCCACGCCCCCTTTCGCCGAGGCGAGCCCGCCGGTGGGTGGGACGCTCGTGACCATCGAGCTGCGCGACTCGTCGCTGGCGTCGCAAGCTGTCGGCCCCGTGCTGTCGAACTTCGAGATGTCATGGGATGGACGGACCTGGCCCGACGTGGGCAAGAAGCTCCTGTCGCTCCGGCGTCCGCTCGCCGATCAACGCATCCATCCCGACGACAGCGTGCTCGCTGCCCACTCGTCCTGGCCCAATCCCGGCGCCAGGACGAGCTATGCCGAGCTGGTTCGCCGAGCGTTTCGCCCCGAATGGTGGGACGCGCGCGTCATTCTCACGGTGACGCCCTCGGGCGTCAGCCTGCGCAACGCGCCGCGCTCGGGCGGAACGCCGCTGGCGGCGAACGAGTACACGCCCATGATGTACAACTTCTCGCTGTTCTTCGGGCTCGCCGTCCAGGCCTACGAGGCGACGCTCGTCAGCGATGACACGCCATTTGATCGCTATGTCGACGGCGACGCCGAGGCGCTCGGCGAGCGCGCGCGACACGGGCTTGCTCTGTTCTTCGGCCACGCGAAGTGCGCCAACTGCCACGGCGGCCCGCTCTTCACCGACGCATGGTTCCGCAACGTGCAAAACCAGCCCCTCGAGCGCATGATAATGGGCAACGGCGAGGTCGCGGTCTACGACAATGGCTTCTACAATATCGGGGTCCGCCCAACGGAGGAAGACCTCGGCGTCGGCGGCGTCGACCCGTTTGGCCTCCCGCTCTCGAACACGGGCCTCGCGGAGCTCGGGCTCTTCGATCGAGACAACGTCGGAGTCCAGCCTGGCGAGCGCATCGCCGTCCGGGGTGCGTTCAAGACTCCCGGGCTACGAAACGTTGCCCTCACGGCCCCGTACATGCACAACGGCGGCGAAGGCACGCTGCGGCAGGTCGTCGAGTTCTACAATCGCGGCGGCAACTTTCAAAACCGAGACGACATCGACCCCGATATCGCTGCGCTCGGCTTGAGCTCGGATGACATCGATGCGCTGGTCGCCTTTCTCGAGTCATTGACCGACGAGCGCGTCCCCTCTCGGCGCGCGCCCTTCGACCACCCGGAGCTGCGCGTCCCGAACGGCGCCCGTGGCAACGCACGCCGCGTCGTCGAGGGCGCCGAACCCGGCGTCGCGCGCGACGACATGCTCGTGATCGACGCTGTCGGTCGCAACGGCGGCGTTGTCCTGCCGCGTTTCCTCGAGTGAGGTTGCGGTAGGGCGCGCCGTCGAATGACGACGCGGCCGACGAGCGAGTGAGCACCCGTTTGCGGCGAGGGCCGACCGCCGCAGACGGGTTGCCTCTGCCCAGGGCCGGTGCAGGCCACACAGGCTCGCCTCGCATCGATTCACCGACGCTGCAGGGCCGGGAGCGGACCCCGCGGGGTCACGTCGCCTAGCGCGCCGACTCCAGCTTCCGGATCATCTCGTCCACCGTCAGCACCTCGGCGAAGCCAAAGGCGAGCACGGCGAGCGTCGCGCGCTGGAGCTCGGCGCGGGGCACCCCGCCCATGTCGTTGGAGCCGTCGGGGCGGGTGACGTGGAGCGTATGCACGACGGGCACGCCGAGCCGGCGGCACGCGGCCGAGAGGCGATTGACCCGCTGGATGACGGCGAGGCCATCCGGCGCGGCGATCGGGGAGTCCTGGACGAAGAGGTTCTGGAGATCGACGTTGAGAAGCGCAGTCTTGCGCAGGTTAGCCTGGAACTCGGCCATCGTTTGGCCCTCCTCGGGTGATGGTGCGTCGCCCCCTGCGCTACGTTAGCACGGGGCTCCGGGGGACTCACCGGGCCCGAGCTCTGGCCGCGAGCGGCCTTCGACGCGGCGTCGCAGAGGCATCACGTGCGCGCGAGACGGCGCGCCCGCCTCAGCTGCCCGCGGCAGCGTTCACGGGCCACGGCTCACTGCGGGGCCCTGCGTGCCAGTTGTCGTGGCGCCCGTCCCAGTAGACGACGGGCAACTGGCTGGGATCGAATCCATCGAGCGTCTGGGCGTTGACGGAGACGAAATCGCCGCCGAGCTCGGCGAGATGACCCTTGCCAAAGCAGTGCACGCCACACGTCTTGCAGAAGTAGCGCGTGGAGATCTTCGCACCCCAGGCGTAGCCCCCGAGCGCCTCTTCGCTGGTCAGCAAGCGGAAGCCTGCCGGCTTCGTGAACCCGCCGGAGCCGTTGATCTTCAGGCAAACGCTACAGTTGCATTTGCTGAGGCTCTCGAGCGTCAGCTCCGCTTCGAAGCGCACGGCTCCGCAGTGGCAGCTTCCACGGTACGTCTGGGTGGTCTGGGTGTCGGGATGGCTGGTCATCGATGCCTCCAATAGCTGATGTTCGAGTTGCAGGCAGCCTAACCTAGTGCTTTGACAGCATTCTGTCAGTATTCAGCCCGCGGCGAGGTCTGAAAGCGCCTGGATCAACGCGCCGGGAGCGAAGGGCTTGGCGAGCACGGGCCCATCGAGCGCGTCGCGCGCGCTCTCTTCGCTGTAGCCGGTGACGTACAGCACGCGCACGGGGCGACCGCGCTCGCGCAGGCGCGCGACGAGCTCGGGGCCGCGCATCTCGCTCATGCTCACGTCGCAGATGACGATCGACATGGCGGGGTGCTGCGCCCAGAGCTCGCCCGCGTCTGCGGCGCCGTGGGCGAGGGCGACGGAGAGCCCGTGCCGTTCGAGGGTGCGCGCGATGACGGCTGCCACGAGCGAATCGTCTTCGACCACGAGGATCTTGCCGCTCAGGCGCCCGCCGGGCGGATGGGACGGCTCTGCGGCGAGCGGCTGGGGGCGCGCGACGGGGTCGGCGGGCAGCCTGAGCCGGAAGCGCGTGCCCCGGCCGAGTTCGCTCTCGACCTCGACCTCGCCGCCGTGCTGCTCGATGGTGCCGAGCACCATGGGCAGGCCGAGGCCGGTGCCGAGCTCGCCCTTGGTGGTGAAGAAGGGCTCGAAGATCTTGTCCCTCAGCTCGGGCGGGATGCCCGGGCCGTCATCCGCCACCGCGATCTCGATCCAGGAGCCGGCTGCCGCCGGGACCGCGCGGGTAGACAGCGTGATGGTGCCGCCCGCGGGCATCGCGTCGCGCGCGTTGATGACCAGGTTGATGAGCGCCTGCTCGATCTGCACTGGGTCGACGTGGACGGGGGCCACGTCGACCCCGAGCTCGAGCTCGATGTGGACTCGATCTTCGATCACGCGCCGCACCAGCTCTGTCGTGCGTGCCACGAGCTCGTTGGGCGCCACCACCAGCTTGGTGAGCCGAGCCTTGCGCCCGAACGCCAGCAGCCGATCGGTCAGCGACTTCGCCGAGCGCAGCGCGGTGCGCGCGTCGATGAGCTCGCTCTGGTACCCCGCCTCTTCCGCCCAGAGATCGAGGTTGACGCCGATCACCGTGAGCAGGTTGTTGAAGTCGTGCGCGATTCCGCCTGCCAGCCTCCCCACCGCCTCCATCTTGCCGAGGCGCGCCAGCTGCTCCATCAGGGCAGCGTGGTCGGTGAAATCGAGCATGGTGCCGCGAAACTCGCTGAGCCGCCCTGACTCGTCGCGCACGGCGATGCTGCGCGTGCGCACCAGCCGAACCTCGCCGCTCGGCCGCACGATGCGCGCGTCGAACTCGGGCGCGACCTCGCCGTCGAGCGCGCGCTGGTGCAGCGCGGCGACGCGGCCCCTGTCGCCGGGGTGCACGCGCTCGAAGTAGCCCTCTACGCTGATGGGCGTGCCCGGCTCGAGCCCGAAGATGCGATAGACGCTCGCCGACCACTCGATCCGGCCCCGCCGAGCGTCGTACAGGTAGCTGCCGAGCTGGGCGATGTCTTGAGCTTGCTCGAGCAGCTCGAGTGTGCGGCGCATACTCTCGTGCATGCGGCGCTCGTCGGTGAGGTCACGAATGGCCCCGACGACGCGGCGGAGCTGCCCTCCGGCGTCGAACAACATCGACGCGTTCATCGTGATGTAGCGCACGCTACCGTCGGGCATCGACAGCCGACAGTCGATCTGCGGCGAGACGCCGTCGTGAACGCTGCGCTCGGACTCGGCCCTCACCCGCTGCACGTCATCGGGGTGAACGCGCGCAAAAAACAGCTCCGAGCTGGCCTGCACCGCGTCGGGATCGTAGCCCAGCATGCGACACATCTCGTCGGACCAGAACACGCGGTTCGACTCGATGTCCCACGCCCAGGAGCCGACGTGGGCGATGCGCTCGGCCTCGAGCAGCAGGTCTTCCCGAGCGGAGACACCCAGCGCGACGCCGCCGCGCTCGCGCGTGGGCTCGTCATCGCGGTGGCGTGCCGTGCGGCGTTGAAGCTCGCTCACGCGCTCTCGCAGGGCTTGCACCTCGCGCCGCAGCGACTCGAGCTCGTCCTCCGGTCGGGGGCGCTCGGACCGCCCGACCCTGCACTCATCACCATTGTCAGCCACCTGCGGGCCCCGCCTGCATCGTCTCCCCCGGACGGTCCGCATGCCTCAGCTCGGACGACCCGTCAAGCGAGCGGGCGTTCGAGGGAATTGCCAGGGTGGTGAGGCCGTCGTTCAACGCGCGGGCAGAGGCACGAACTCTTCCTCGTCGCCGGGCACGAGCGGAAAGCGCCGTTCAGCCCAGTCGCGCTTGGCGCGCTCGATGCGCTCCGGCGAGCTGGAGACGAAGTTCCAGAAGATATGCCGCGGCCCCTCGAGAGGCTCGCCGCCGAGCAGCAGCACGCGAGCCTCGGTATCGGCATGGATCACGGCGCGCTGGCCCGCGCGAAACACGAGCAACTTCGGTTCGGTGGTCACTTCGCGGCCGGCGCGGATCGAGCCGCTGACGATGTAGGCGGCGCGCTCGGGAGCGTCGCTCGGCAGCTCGAGATCGGCGCCCGCATCCAGTCGCGCGTCGACGTAAAACAACGGTGAGAACACCTGAACCGGCGAGGTCTTTCCGTATGCGGAGCCGGCGAGCACGCGCAGGCGTACGCCCGGCGCATCGACGCTGGGAATGGTGGCCGCCGGGTGGTGGAAGAAGGCGGGCGGCACCTCTTCGTGTGCGGCCGGCAGCGCCACCCAGAGCTGAATCCCGTGCAGGCGCTGGCCCGTCTGCCGTACCGCGATCGGCGTCCGCTCGGAGTGCACGATGCCGCTGCCCGCCGTCATCCAGTTGATGGCGCCGGGCTGGATCGCCTGATGCGAGCCCAAACTATCGCGATGGTCGATCTCGCCCTCGAACAGATAGGTGACGGTGGCGAGGTTGATGTGCGGATGCGGGCGCACGTCCATCCCTTCGCCGGGAGG
>Ga0247763_1000117_pt1 | contig 38936 bp, 42 predicted proteins | sample UWRJL141409B4_FD_179926 | JGI IMG/M metagenome (GOLD analysis project Ga0247763, IMG submission 179926) | Plant litter microbial communities from Arlington Agricultural Research Station in Wisconsin, United States - UWRJ-L141-409B-4 | ecosystem: Environmental > Terrestrial > Plant litter >... | reverse complement strand
ACTTGCACTGGCACTGGCACTGGCACTAGCACTAGCACTGGCACTGGCACTGGCACAAGCGCAACAGGCCTTGGCGCGGGCGCCGCATTAACCACTGGGATGCGGGATTTCGGAAATATGCTTTCCAAGGAGATGCGAGACGAAGATTCTCGGGAGGGGCATCTGCGTTTCGGGGAGGAACGGGATGGGGAAGGGGGAGGGGGAGGGGGGCCGAACTGGAATTGGACAGATGTGGATGAGCAGCTCCGGGGGGCCTTGCGGCGGATGGCACATGCTGCAGAGGGGATGGTGACGTTACCAGAGGGGTGTACATTTACAGTGGCGGTGGAGTTAAGGGAGGAAGGGGAGGCGCCGATTGGGGTAGGTTTTCTTTTATCCACCCCTCGAGTGACTTGCTGACTCTTTGCAGCACCCGCAGGCTTGGATTCCATCACCACCAAACCTGCAGCCGGCGTCAAAAAGTAAAAGTACACCGGGAGAAGCAGTGGGTGGGGCAAAGACGACACCTCTTCGATCAGTGGAAGCTGGGCCATTGTTCTTCGAGTGCTGGGTGGAGGATAGCAAGGTAAAGGAAGCGCTCAAACAGGCAGAAAGCGCGAAAAGGTGACCAACTTGATCTTCGCCAGGAATGACTTGATTTGAGTGCGTTAAAGTCGTTCATGCTTTTGCCAATTCCTGCCTCGTATGTCTGCTGAATCCCAACGTTGAGTTGAGCCCAAGAAGAAAAGTCGTGAAATGCCAAACCCTATAAATACAACAGGCTGCTCCTGCAGGCCGTTAATCAAACAAACATAGCCATACAGACAAATTCGTATGAAACCCGCTCTGTATCCCAGAAACCACCGGAGCCCTTCAACGCCAGTTCATGGGACCTATGCTGATCAATCATCCCCCCCTGCCAACCGAACCATGCTCATTCCAACCGTCTCATTCCTTACCAAGACACACCGGCACCCGGCCATCTATTCCACTGCCACGCTGGCACTTCCTCCCTTTAAAAGACTCCTAAGACTCACAATCTCCCGCCTCAACCTTGCATTTTCCTTCTTTACCCGTGCCACTTCTTCGGTCGCCTCCTTCATCTTGCCCACGAGCTCCTCCTTGTCCTCCCGTCCCTTGCCCTTGAGGGCCTTGACAATCTTGCCCAGCTCGCTGTTGAATTTCTCATATATGAGCTCGTTTTCCGCCGTCGACTCCTTGTACAGCTGATCGATTGCCCGGACTTTGGTTTCACTCGCCCGTAACGTTGCATCCACGTCCCGTTGCATCTCGGCTTGCCGTTCTTGCAGCTCCTGCATCGCTTGTGGCACGCGCTCCTCCAGTGCCTGAATCGAGGCAGACAGCTTGCGGAGATCCATTGTTGCTAATCGAGGCATAGCGGAGTTCACACGGGCCATATCCTCCGCGATCCGGGTCAATTCCGACTTGAGAGACGCGTCAATGTCGTCAACGGCTTGCTTCTCCGCCTGCAAACGCTCACGAAGCTTCTGTGGTGATTGAAGACGAAGTCTTTGTGTTGTGGTGGTCTGGGCACTTGGAGCTTTTCCAGGGCTGGTGGAAGGACGTGTGGGCGACTCCTCAGTGTTCGTTGGGAGACGCGCTGGCCTGAGGGTGGGGATCTGTGAGATAGACAGCGTCTTCGAGTGGACCCTTCTTGTCGGCGATGGCGCGGGCTTGTCAGTCTCGGGTGACGGCTGCAGGTTCGGGAATGCCTCCTGGACGTTCTCCTTCTGCCGCGACGAGCGGAGAGTTTGAGGCTGTGACCTAGGACTGATAGGACTAATGGGGATCTTGGAAGGCGACGTGCCGCGTGGTGTGGAATTGAACTTCTCGGCAGTTTGCTGCTTATTGATGCGGAGAGGCATCAGTGGCGGATCCTCTAAGCTGGCAGCCGCCATGAGAGACTTGAGATCCGAGAGAGAACTGCGCCGCTTCTTTTTCAGCGATTTTGCTTCCGCCATCTCAACCTCAGGCTCGCCGATAGTCTCGAGCCGGTGCGAACTAGACGGCCGGTTCTGGATGTCGTCAAAAGCGCCAGCAATTGGGGGGCGATCACGAGATCCCGGCCGCCGCAGCTTGTTGGGGCCACCAATGCCTTGCAGCCCTAGATCCACCGATCGCGAGCGATTAACCGACGACTTCGAAAGGCTGGAACTCTCTCCAGATGGGGGGTGCCTGCTGTGCTTGCTCAAAGTCCGCCACATAGATGGCCTTTCTGGATCGGTCTTGCTATTCTGCCGCAAGAGCGATTCGAATCCGAACTTCTTTCGAAGAGAGGACGTGTTGGAGGTCATGGACCCAGTTGCAGACTTATGACTCCGGCTACTGGCATTCAACGAGTCATACGCTGAGTCCTTGAGACTGATACTGGCGCCAAAACCTCCATCGTCAAAGATGCGGTCGCAGTCTTCGACGAGACGATCGAGGAGGTTGATGTAGTTGGGGGCGCTCCCATTATCAGCCAGCAGCTCCGCAAAGGCTAGTGTCAACGCTCCTCTATCGCCGTCATTTCCACACCCGTCCAGGAGATCTGCGAGTAGCTTGATCAGTGCAATGAAAGCCCGGCGGTTCTGCGGCGCCATGTCGCTGAACAGGAAGCGAACAAAATCAGCAAAATCGCCGGGAACTCGCTTCGAAGCGCGGACCTGCAGAGCATCGAGTGCCTGCATTGTGATGATGGGTCCAATTTGGTCTCGCCAAGCTATCATGATGAACTTCTCGAATGCAGCAAAAATGACTTCGGTGCCAAGATCAGCCGAATATTCCAGGTCGAAGGGAAACTCGATCAGACGATTGTAGAGGTCATTCACAGACAGCTCATCTGCCATGGACCTATTGAGGAGCGTGCGACCAATGAAGTAGCCCTTTCTGGCCTGAAGATTCGCGACATATCCAGTAAAAGTCTGCTCTAGTCGGACCAGTGGGTTTTCAGGGCGCTCCTCATCCCCAATCCGAACGCCGTCTCTGTCACGGAGAGAACCTGATATCATGGTCAGGTCCTTTTGGCTACCGCGAGGAAGCTGCCCAGGGAACACGTTCGCAACCGGGATCCGCTGCTGCTTTGACCCGTTGAGCGAAATGCTATCGTAGGAGGAAGCGTTGAAGGATGCAGTGCTACTATTCCCACCCAGCAGGTTGGAAAGCATCTTGACTGGCGAAGACGTTAGGAACGACCTGTTCGTCTTCTCCACTTTAGCTGTGATAGTGAGCGCTCGAAGGATTTTGGTGTAATATGAGACCAGGGCCGGCACGAGCTTCATGTTGGTAACACCAAACTGGTGGCTGAGAAGCTGGATAACGCGTCGAGAAATTGTTGGAATGAGGTCTTCCAACGCAATGTCGTCTGTGTAACGCTTCCCGTTGAGTCCCAGGCTGTTCACAGCTATCCTTCTCATGTCGCCAGTCCGTATCTCAATGACAATCTCAACTCCATAATGGCCCACAGGCGCGCCCTTAGTTCCCCTATCATTGTCAAGCACGATGCGAATTGGAGCCGGTTCTTTCCGACCCTCGACCAGCTGTTCTGCACCTTCCTGGAACACGGCTGCATGCAGACCGAAATCGTTGTCGACCATCTTGACCGAGCGTAATGTCCATGTCGGGTCTTCCCTCTCTCGTTCGGAGAAACGGCCCTCGATGCGGGCCTTGACGATATCCTCGCTCCACCTGGTTGCCTTGCCTTCGTAGGACTCACAGAGAACAAAGCAGCGCGACGTTATCGCTTTGCTTGTAAAGTACTCGCCGGAGTGAGCACCTTTCATCTCTTGAGTCGATGTCATCCAGATGAGGCGTCCGTCAGAGGACTCAGTGAAGCGGACATCGGCAAGGTTATGCCAACCTGTGAAAGCGAAGTCGTAGTTGCTTTGCCCGCCAGCACCGTTGGTCATAGAAGCAAGGAGGCCAGCAGCAGAGGGCTTGTCAATCTCGCGAAGAAACTCACGCCCAGTAGGGCTCGCACTCGATTTCTTTTGCAAAATGACAATGCAGTCCGAAAAGAGAACCAGAATGCCCGCACGCTCCTGCGATCCCCTCATAGTCTCGTAGGGTGCAGGAAGTTCGATGAAATCAACCGCCAGCAACAACCGGCCCTGGGGCTCCAGATCTGGTGGACAGCACTCAACCAGCGCTCGGAGGCGGCTAGTAACGTGCGGCTTGTCAGGAAGAGGATCGTCCATGGAACAGATATTCGTGATAATATCCCTCGCCCGAAGGATGAGCTGAAGTGCGGGATGTGTGATAGGAAGAGAAGCGACAATCTGGTCGATGAGCAAACTGTACCGTGGGAGCCGCTGGACTGGCTCAATGAGAAGCGAACGGATGGCCTGCTCTCCTGTCTGGACTACTCTCTGCCGGAAACTCGACTGCTTGTCTAGAAACGAGTTCAGGAGCTGGGGGAAGTTGTTGCTGGCTCGAATATAATCCTGATAACAGTCGGTGAACTTGGGGAACCACTCGAGGAAGATACGCGCCATAGCCAGGGCGCCAGTTGGGTCTTTGACCCTGTGTGAGCCACCCGTAGCAAATCTTGCTGCTGAGAAGGGGATATCCATGTCTCTGGCGGCTTCCTCCTCTGTCTCATCCATGACCTTCCGCAGCTCTTGCATGAAGGCCGTGTTCATCTGCAGGATCTGGTCCACAGACCGAGGGAAAAGTTTCTCCAAATCTTCCTCGGTCGGGCTGATGCTGCCCGAGGAGCGATTCTTTGCACTCTGGCGAAAGTCGTCGGCGACATGCCTCACTAGCTCGTTGAGCTTCATGACGTAACGCTCCTCTGTATCAACCAGCTCTGCCAGCTTCATGCGCAACTCCACCTTTTGGTTCTTCGCAAAAGACTTGCTACGGTTCAGCGATGTGGGCCTCGAGGGAGCTCTCCGCAGTTTTGATGTGGGCAAGAAGACGGGCTCCCCAAACAGCTTGACGAGAGGGGTGTAACCGCCATACTGCCTCAGAGTTGGGTCCAAGATGTCATCCTCGTCATCTGGAACCTCCTCGAGGTCTGCAGATTGCAGGGGCACGATGGAGCCCGGCGGGAGTACGAGGTCGACATCAACATTGCTGATGTGTTGCGTCTGCAGGGCTGAATCCAGAACCCGGATAACATCGGCTGTATTCTCGGCCTGGACGGCCGACTTGGCAAGATCGGCGGCATGCTGCTCGCTAAACAAAGCGGGGGCCGAACCGGGGCGTCGGGCGCGGGTCGTGGGGTACTGGTTCTTGAGATGATTCTTGACAACCTCGGGCAGCTCACTAAAGTACTTGTAGAAACCAAAGGCCAAGCCTCTGCAGATCTCATCGCCTTGGAACTCGCGGGGAAGGTGGTCTACAACACCGTAGAACGGCGAATTGGGCGAGATGGTGACGCGAGGAAACGACTGGAAGCCAGCCGGGCTGTAGATGTGGATCTGGATGCGCGAGCTGTTAAGAGTGTAATTGGCCGTGGTCGAGGGCCCATGGAAGATCAGGACGGGGAGATGACCAAGCAAAGGGTCACTGGTGTAGTAAAGAGTGACATGTTCTGGCGAGAGAGCCAGCTCCTCCGTGACACGAACCATGGTCGCCTTAGTGGGCCGTGATCATGGTCGTAGAGGAGGAGGATCACAGTCGAGCGGTCAGGTCGAACAATCGAGTCAGGGACGTGGCCGTCGTCGCGAGGGGTTGGGAACTGCTGGGTCGGTCGGGTCGCAGGACGGGCGCGCGAGGATTTCTTGTGCGATGAGACTGTTGACGAGAAAGTAAACAAAAGAATGCGGCGCGGCGCGATCAGACGGGAATCTGCAGATGGTGGTCGCAAGCAAAACAGGTGGTGCGACTCTGGAACTCTGGGATGCAGCAGTGATACTTGGTACGGGAGTCTTCCGTAGCGCGCACGAGCTTTTTTTTCGTCGGTCCAAATGAGAAAAATATAGTGTAGCGCGGTAAACAAATGCTGCAATGGCAATTAATCGGGAGCAGAAGAAGCGAAATGAACAGAAGACGAAGGATAGAGAGATTGCCAACCCAATGCGCACCTTGGCCAGCAGCAGGTGAGCTCTGTCAAGCTGGATAAGAAGCTGCCTCGGAGTAGCAGAGGACAGTGGAGCGACTTGCTAGGATGGGCCAGCGATTCGGTGAGGTTTTGGCGGTGAAGTACCTAGCGAACGCGTCTGCTGTTGCCGCGTGTTTTGGTCCCTCGGAGGTGGGGCTGATCTGTGGTTCTCGAGTACCAAAAAATGACCTAATTGGGTAGCAGCAAGTCGCCCCACAGCGGAAACAGAAACCCCCCCACTGCAGATGGGTGATAAAAATAAAATGAAATAAAAAGATGCACGTCAAGCCATGAATTGCGGAGGGTGACTACCAGCTGGACACTGTAGTTAGTAATCAAGGCTCCCTGCAATCCTGCCCAACCGCATCCAATTCGAAACCAATTGTACCCTCGTTCATCCCAACCTGTTGAGCGCTGGCTCGCCCAGCAACGCGCTGCTCGACATGGCTACTCCCTACCTTCGAGCTCGCAGGGCCTTCTCGCCACCCATACGCCCCCTCGCTGCACCAAAACGCATTCCCAGCGCACCCCGCCGACTCGCTTCTACCTCAACTCCTCCCTCTAGCTCCCGCGTCAAGACCTTTGCGCTCAGCACCTCCCTCGCTGCGTCACTGTACCTAGTATACTACTATGCCACTGACACACGAGCATCCTTCCACCAATACATAGTACCTCGCATTCTACGAGTGCTCTACCCTGATGCCGAGGATGCCCACCATGCCGGCACCGCTGCGCTCAAAACCCTCTACCCCTTCGGCCTCCACCCACGCGAGCGGCCGTCACCCTCGGCGTCCCCCTCGCCCGAAGCGTCTCCTCTGGCTGTCACAGTCTTCGGCACCCGCCTGACCAACCCAATTGGTATCTCGGCTGGTCTCGACAAGGATGCCGAGATCCCTGACGCCCTCTTCGCGCTAGGCCCCGCCGTCGTCGAGGTCGGAGGCTGTACGCTGCTGCCGCAGGAAGGCAACCCCCGCCCGCGAGTTTTCCGCGTCCCCAGCACAGATGGCCTGGTCAATCGCTACGGGCTCAACTCTCGAGGAGCCGACGCCATGGCTGCGCGGCTGCGCGACCGGTTGAGGAGATTCGCTCGTTCATTGGGTCTGGTGGAGGCGGATATTCTGGATGGGAGGGGACCTGACGGTGTTCCGCCGGGAAGCTTGCAGCCGGGCAGACTGCTGCTGGTTCAGATCGCCAAAAACAAGGGAACCAACGAGCGGGACGTTGAGGCGGTCAAGGCAGACTATGTCAAGTGTGTGGAGCGGCTGGCGCCATATGCGGATGTGCTGGTGGTCAATGTCAGCAGCCCAAACACACCCGGGCTTCGGGACCTGCAAGCAACGGAGCCGTTGACAAAGCTCTTGAGTGCGGTGGTGGACGAGGCGAAAAAAACTGGCAGGGCTCAGAAGCCGAAGGTTATGGTCAAGGTGTCGCCCGATGAGGACGACGACACTCAGATGGAGGGAGTGGTTCAGGCCGTGTGGATGAGTGGTGTGGACGGTGTTATTGTGGGCAACACAACCAAACGGAGAACCGGGCTGGTCCCGCAGGACGTGAAGCTGAGCGCCAAGGAAAAGAGTGCACTGATGGAGGAGGGAGGCTATTCGGGCCCGGCCATGTTCGATCGGACTCTGAATTTGGTAGGCCGCTACCGCAAGATGCTTGACAGCTATACCTTGCAATCATCAGATGATTCCGAAGAGTTACCGGAGCAGAAGGTTCTCTTCGCGACAGGCGGCATCACCAACGGTGAGCAGGCACTGCAGGTGCTGAATGCAGGTGCCAGCGTGGCTATGGTTTATACTGGGTTGGTCTATGGTGGTAGCGGTACTATCACCCGGGTGAAGAGTGAGATGATGAAGGCACTCATGGATAAGCAGTAGAAAAAGTGATATTCAGAAGCTGTATAGACTGTATAGACTGTACAACACCATCGCGGGCAGCCCTTTCGGGCGGTGTCAAGCTTGCGTGTTAGTTATTCTAACTATTACTGAAAGCGGTCAAGCCGATTGGGGTTTTAAACTAGTTCTGGCTTGGTTTGGCACGCTGTCGACGACCAGAGCCGACTTCGGGTTGCACAGCGAGCCTCCACTGCGGATGGCGCACTTACACCAACAAGCTGATCGATGCGGCCAATCAGCTCTCATGCATGAGGCATTGTGGAGGCGTGCGATTGAGGCTCAGCTGAGCAAATGCCCTTGGTTCAAGACTGACATGAATTTCTCGTCAGCCGGTTTTGCTGCCGAGGTTGCCAAGATGTACGTATGGACATATTTTCGATCTTCAACGGGGAACACCCCGCTGCCGTGCCTGGGAAGGGTGGGGACGGTCGTCGGCCACCTCCGTTCTCTCTAGTGTTGTGCCGAGAGCACGATGGCTGAAACAATTCGGCGGCTTGATTGGAAATGGAGGGATTTGGCTTTGCAAATACGAATATCAAAGTGGCTCCCACAAGAGGTGTCCCTGTCGAAGAGTGTTAATCTCTTTGGTTGCCATATACTACTGGGTGGGTTAGGTAGGTCTTGTGGATTTTATTCATGTGATCCAGTCAACTCCAAGACCAGATACCACAGGCTTTCCTTCCCAAATAAACCAGTGGAAATATCCCCACCAGTTATCTGTCCGGCTACCTAACTTATAGTTGATATTGGCCGTGCTAGGTAGATACCTCGTGTTTTGGAAGTTTAAGCAGTTTGCACTTGGGTGATAAAAACTGCGTCGCACTGCGAAGACGGAAAGACAGACGGGAATGAGATGAATAAGTCGGTAGCTCCCTTGGACAGACAAGATCGGATCTGGGCCGGTCTGGTATGGTCTGGTCTAGTCTGGTTCAGTCTGGTCTGGTCTGGTCTGGTGTGATCTGGTATAGTTCGGTCTGGTCTATTGATATCTATGCTCCAAGTCGTCCTAACGTATTATCTGTGTCAGGATTGAAGCGCTCTAATGTATCTATAGAAATATTACACCAAGCGTGGTCCCAATGTGAATGCCCCTTTTTTCTTTAACCCTTTTGATTTATTTAACCCTTTCCCTTTCCTGTAATCCCTTTCCCCTTGATGCCTCTCCCTTGATATCTTTCCCTTAACCCCATGGCAGCCCCAGGACTCGACGATATGCGTTGGTGTTATCCCAGTGATCGATATCCATTTCTGGATCCAGCACCAACGTGATCTCGATGTCGAGTCGGCCGACCAATCTCGCCGCCCGACGCACCCTCTCCTGCAGCGGCAACAGCTCCTCCGCGTATATCTGGGTATACATTGGCCAGCTAAACTGGCGGGCGTGGAGAGGCATGAAACCCCAGGGAAGCCTCTCGCCGATATCGAAGCCAGGCGGTGTCGGTCCCATGTGGACGGTTAGCCAGAACCTGCGCAGTATCGGGAGGTCGGTGAACAGACGTCTCAAGAACCTGTCTGAGTTCTCAGGTCCTTCTCCGTCGTCAAAGAGGAGACGTCCGTGGTTCCCACCAGACCACTCTGCGTAGATTAGACAGGCCAGATTCTCGATCCTTGGAGCCCTGTTTGAGTGTTAGAGAAAGACTGTTTAGATCTTCACATCCACCGGCTGGTGGGGTAAGTAGGTAGGATAGATAGATAAGTAAAACTCACCAAGAGATCTGGCCTAGGTTTCACAGTGGCGTCATGTCCGAGTCTGAAAAGTTTCATGCCACGTCAGTTCAAGTTCAAGGAGAAGTCGGCGCCGAGGTATCAATTTTGAGAAAGAAAGAAAAAAAACCCTACCGACAAGCACCGGCCCGTTTGCGACCGTGTACCGTGCCAAGGCCATGAACAGCATGTCCCGGCCCCAGTCCACCCAGTCACCGCGGTCATCCTGGTCGCCGGGGATCACTTGTCCTTGGCTGGCGTCGGCCAAGATGTTACAAGGCCCCGACAATCGACGTAGCGCAGCCTGTCTAGCCTCCCAGACCGCATCCGGGACGTGCAGATCTTCCCGGACTTGGATTGTCGCCAGCTGGTTGCCGGTCCTGTGGACAACCTGCTCGGTCACGGGGCCGTTGTTCCCCCAGCGTGAGAGCGCGATCAGGTATCGCGGTCCGTAGGGCACACTCTCCCACACCATGGCCCGCAGCTCGGGGGGAAAACGCGGGAATCCCGGGAAAGTGGCCGCCGCGTTGTCGGTGGCCGGGGTGGCGGCAGCGCCAGCTCCAGTGACGGTGTTCGTCTGGTGGGTGGACATTGTTGTCGATTTATGATATATATATATATAGATAGATAGATATATAGGAGAGAGGGCGGTTCTAGGAACAAAGAAAACAAAAGTTAGCACTCATTTTTCAAACCGAAACTTGTCCTTGTCAAACCCGCGTTCGCCCGTGCCGCTGGTGAACGCGACTGGGAACAAAGACATCGATCCCGCTCAAAATTCCAGAGCCCCGTTGCGTCGCGGTAAAGGTGGGATGCATACATTGGTAACCCTATGAGAGGATAGGGAGAGAAGTTAGCTGGGTCTGTGTCTGGTCTTATCTTGGGCAATATGTGTCAAGGAATTGAATCTTGACTAGGTGTTGAAGTAGGTAAGGGGGAAAACCCCCCATGAGGTTAGTTGGAGAGAAGGTGAAGTTGAGTAGAGAAAACAATACAGAGAAAAGAATTGAAATAGGAGTTGTCGAAACTTGAAAAGCAAAATCGACTAAGTGCTCAAGAATTTGAGATCGGCATATTCTCTGCTCAGTCGGCATCCGACTTTAATGTTTGCTATGCCGAGCTGGAGAGAGTAAAAGCGGCTCGGCATTCGACAGAGCATGTCGGCGGATATTTCAGAGCGTAGAAATATGCGAGCGAGGTGCGAGGGAGGGATATCGCAGAAGCTCATAAAAATCGAGCTGCTATGGTTTTTTGATAATTCCATAAATAAACCCAAGGAAAACTAAGCGACTTACAGTAATAATCTTCCGATCTGGCTTGGATATACTCCTGGGCTGAGGAGTACAAGGGTTGGTCTTAGGTGGTGAGAGTGGAAACCGCTAGTCAATTAAGTTAGGTGAGCTTTGACAAAGATCTAGCTGTTGATGTGTCGGATTGGAGATGTGGTTATGCTGGAGAGTGAGACTTTACTGGTTTGTCGAAAAAGCAAAGAGTGAAGCTGTCAAAACTGTTAATGGTCGGCTACCTATGGAGGGTATTTGGGTGCTGAAATGTCAACAAGTGACCATTGCTCCGAGCAGGAGATAACTGCCGCCAGAATTGTTGACTGGTATGTTCCAGGGCTGGGGAAGACCAGAGGCAAGGTGCCAATGCTGGGCTGACCACTTACATGAAGCTTTGTATATATATAGCTCTTGCTAGATAAGTGGCTGGAGTTTGCATAGTGAGAAAGTAGGCGTAGTGAGAAAAAATTGGTAAGAGGGCAGGCTGGGCGATTTGAAATTTCTTGACTAGTGGTGGTTGCAAAAGGAAAAGGAGGAAGGGGAGCGAGGGAAGGGGGAATTTATACTTAAAATTGTAGCGGAAACGCCCAAGCCAAAAAATCGATCTGATCATTGTTGCTTAAACATGAAATTGATTGCTATATGCCCCGTCAACGATGTCACCGCCGCCGGGTAAAACATCGGACCAATTTCCATATGCCCCCGTCAACGCCGTCGCCGCCGCCGCTTGAAATATCAGATCGCAGTTGTCAAACTCAGCAAGCCCCACTTTTTCTCCTTGATTGCTATGATGCAGAGAGTTGCTGAGGTTGATTGTGTTAGTGAGTCCCGCTTTTCTCTCTAGGTCGCTGAAACAACTTCAGATCGCAGCTGTCAAAGTCGGTCCTTGATTGCTACGGTGGAGAGACTTCACTGAGGTCGATTGTGTCGATGAGTCCCACTTTTCTCTCTATGCTGCTGAACCAACTTCAGATCGCGGTCGCTATAGACATTTGCCGTTGGCATTTGCTAAGTTGCTGGGAGTCACCAAGTTCCACGTCTCTAACTGAGCCGCTGAAGCAACTTCAGATCGCGGTGACATAATATTTGCTAGCTTCATGTCATTACATGCCCATAATTCGATCTGGACCTTTTTTACATGTTAATGGCCTTGACACATCAATCACACTTGGAGCCCACTTATAATACCCCGGCCGGGCAAAGTTTAAGGCGGGGCTGGGGTTGATTTCATCTCATTCCAGCAGCAGTGGGAAACTGCAACGACTGCTACACCTCGATTATCCAAAGTTTGCTTAGCCTGTAGCAATCATTGCTGAAGCCAAAGCAGGGTCCACTGACAGGTCACGGCACCCCGGGCAGATGTCCCTTATCCGGTTCGTTTAGAAGCCGGGGCCCGGAGCCGGTCCCACTTTAAATCCGAAGGGGGCGGGAAATTACAATGACTCCCGCAACCCAATCTTCCGATCTGCTTAGCGATTACTGTTGATGCTAGAGCAGGGGCTCCCACATAACGGCACAACACCTCGGGCAAACAACTCTGGCCCCCACTTATTCGGAGCCGGGGCTCGGACCTGAATCCACTTCCTATTCGGCAGCAATGGGAGATTACAACAACTGCCGCAATCCGATCTTCCGAGGTTGCTTGTCAAGTCAGGAGCACGGCACGGCACAGCACTCCAGGCAAGTAACATCCGCTCCGCTTGTCCGGAGCCGGGGTTCGGCCCGACCCGGCCCCACTTCCTGTTCGGCAGCAGCAGTGGAAACTCCAACGACTACCGTAATCCAATCTTCCGAAGTTTGCTCAACAGTTGTTGTACGACTCAGGAGGCAGAGCAATCCGGGAAATCCGGCCCCACCGGGGCAGGCTCAGAGCTAGACCCACCCCAAGTCCGGCAGTGATCTATGGGAAATACAACGACTGCCGCGATCCGACCTCCCAAAAATATTTGTTGTGCTATTGGAAGCTCCTGCTAAACTGGGGCAGAGGGAATCACTTTCGAAGGCAGGCGTTCGGGTCCCAGCAGAGTAGTCGGAGTGAAATCACTGCTCAGCAGCCCCAACTTAGAAATGAAATACAAAGCACGTACTGCTGAGAAATCAAATTTGACAGGAACACAATCTTGAATTGGGAGTCAATCCCATTTGAAGGCAAGACGGAGACTCCCCGTCATGGGCAGGCTAGACTTACGTTGATGCCAAACCTGCTGCAAACTGACTAGAGAAGCGCCTGGCAGACAGGCTCTGGAATGTTGTCTGCCCCAAGAACAAAGAGCGGCGCGGCGAACTGGCGAACTGGCAGACAAAGGCGGTGGCTCAATCAGCTCCTGCCCCACGCGGCCCGTCCCTTCAATCTCTCCCGTGACGACCGGATGCGGAAGCATTATCGCGGTGACAGAGCCCCACTTTGTTGGAAGCAAACGGCTTATCCTGGCTGGTCCTGTGATGTATGACTTGACTGGGAAGGTGGCGTCACCGAATCAAGGGAGGTGAAAGTGACACATGTATTTTTGACGGATAGAATATCTATCATGATCCCACACAAGAAGAATAATACACATCTGTCATAACCCTACATCTAAAAAAACAAAAAACTAAAAGGTTCTGTGCATCACACCCCCCGAAAATGTAAGAGGCCTTCATCCGCCATCGAAATCGACAGTGGCATATACCAAGTTTTGGTCAACCTCAACAGCACACCTCTTAGCAAGAGAGCATGAATCAAGCCAGCATGTATTGAGGTCAGTCAATCTCATCCTCATCATCATTCCACTTCTAACTATCTAGTCATACTACATCCCAACCGGCCAACTTTTGCACCCTACATTGTTCGAGCGTGCGGTACCCCTAGAGAGCATCGAGTTCAACCTAATGAAGGTCTGGATCATTAAGAACAATACCTGGTGCATGTACCTTGCGAGATGGAAAGCTAGGTAATTCTTAGCCTCAACCAGTGCTGTCGTTCAACTGGAGTACATTCTTCTACTCCAATGTACCATCGGCAGACATGAGGCAGGAGAGCTAATGGATATCATGGGATGGCTTTCTGAAGGCCATATCTTCCCAAAGCGTGCGGCCCCGGAGCAAAGCAAATCAGGAGAAGTAAACGCAGTGTGACATGAACCATGCTTCTTGATCGCTCCCAAAACATGGATCACTTCCCCACAGAGATTGGCGATGGAAGCGGTATCGTGACCGAAGACTTCTTGGTACGACTCAACCACGACTAAGCCAGTTCCATTTCATTGATGTTCATGAGGAATTCAAAGCAGTCCAAGCAGTAGCCCCCCCATCTCGAGCCTCATAAAGATTTAGCTCGGAGGAGCTGTTGCCGCCGTCATCGGAGCCTGCACAATCTACCACAGTCGCACGTATATCCCCTCTGGCAGACCGTCGTAGCGTTGCTGCGGCAGTGTGCTCTCATGCAGGTATACAATACATTTTCGATGTCGATGTCATTGACCACGAATGGAAGATGATGGTGTGAAATCCGGAGTTTTGGCTGCGGAAACCTCGAGCATGTAACATGACGCAGTTATTGCCTGCACGGAGATGGACAGCCATATGGGCGCATTACTGCCCAACCTGACCAATCGCAAGTTTGAAAATGGACGTCGACTCCAGCTAACATACCTTAAAGGGGCCTAAGGTTTCTCCCAGTCGATACAAAATCGATGATAGTTTTGAAGTGGCCCAGGGATCAGCCGTGACCAGGTCAGGTGCAAATTTCCATTTCGCAGCCTATATAGATGTTTTCACTGCCCCTGCCCCTGAGCCGCGAGAATCTCCCCGACGACTTGAGCAGTCGCCTGCACAATGAGTTGGTGCTCATTTGCGTGGATCTTCTCTTTGAGCTGTCCGAGGTTCTCGCCTTGCCCGATCTCAATCTCTCTCGTCATAATAGTCTCTCCACGGTCAACCTGCTTGATAACGTAGTGGACCATGATTCCTGTCTTGTTGTTCTCAAGCTTTCCGGCTTGGAAATCATCAAATGCCCGCTCGATGGCGTTGACCCCATCATATTTTCCTGTCTCGCAAGTCAGGATCTCCATCACAAGCTCAGCGACCCCGAGCTTACCTGGTAGTGCAGGATGTAGATTGATGGTCTTGATACCTGCTGCGCTAATGGGGTCAAGAAAGTGTTCCCCGAAGATGTACATCCAGCCGGCTAGCACAATGAGATGGGGTCTTGTGTCGCATTCGAGGATCTTCTTCGCGAGAGCGGCATCATAGTTGTCTCTAGCTTGCTGGAGTTTTGCGGGATCTTTTTCTGACTTGTCTTGAAACCCGTGGGATATGAGATTGAAATATTCCCAAGGAATCCCGTGTTGTTCTGCACGTTTAGTGGCATACGCTTTCCCCCGGTTGACGATGAGCTGAATTATGCGCGAGTTTGGGATTTCCCCATTTCCAACAGCGTCAATGAGAGCCTGGAAATTCGAGCCATTGCCGCTGGCCATGACCAGGATGCGGCATTGTGGTGATGGGGCGTCGGTCATGATAAGGAGGCAGGGGTGTGGTTTCAAGACTTGGGAGGGAGTGAAAATGACGACTTGTGATGGGTGAAAATTTAGCGGTTTGCGAGAATGCTCCGGATGCGGAGCACGTGGAGTGCCGACCCACTGCAAAGCAATGTTGCCAGGCGAACCCAGTACTCAACTACGGAGAGCAAGCCGACTTGGACGTGCATTAAGTTTATCTCGAAGCCATTCTAGACCTGTCTTGAGAATATCTAATGGACTTGGAATTGCATCGTTTCCCACCATTTTACAGGCGAGGTGGGGTTAAGGGTCTTGATGGCCGGGTCCATGGTTGTCATGAATGTCATGAAAACGAGACAATAAACGCATAGAAATTGGGAAAGCAACCAGATAAAATTAACTCATTGATGACCTATTAACTTGACGACCTGTCTGCAGATACTTTTCAACAGAATCTGAGATTCAGAATAATACACGTCATCGACAGACGTAGCCAACCTCTCGACCTAGAATACTGTTGTCCAGCCATCCAAGTTCTGGGCCCGTTTCCTCACAATGTGGCGAAAGGCAAAGTGACAATGATCCCGTTCAATCTAGGCCATTGATAACAAACAAAATGCTCACAATGCCCACGATTTCCAAACTACGAAATCCTGTATAGATACTTCGTAATGGTAGGAGTTGTCCTGTCTACCCCTGTCCAGCCCCTGTACAGCCCCTGTGCCCCCTCACCTGTGGGGGATCGACAACCCCACTAAGCCCGAGCGCGGCACGTCACCTGCCAGCGCGCCAGATTCGCGCCACTCCCAAGCGCCAAAAGCTTGACGTCAACGTCCCCTCCCGCTCCACGACCGGGCTGTTTATACAGTACAGTACCCCGCCAAAGCCAACCCCGCCAAGAATTTGCGATAAGCACCTGCAACCGCATCCCACCAACCTATATATCCCATCGCAATGTCCAGCCAGGACTCCTCAAATAGCATCCCGCTCGTTTACGCGCCCACGGGACAGGGCTACAAGCTACTTGAGCTTCCTCCCGAATTAGTTGAGCTTCTCGAATCAGCGGACCCGCCCATGTGAGTTAATTACCTTAAGTCCCTAACTTAGTTGAGTTCATTCCATCTCTCTCTCTCTTGACTCTTTCCATCGCGCCGCGCCTCCAGATCTAGAGAGCTAGAGCTAGAGCTAGAATGGCCCGTGGATGTCTGTTGTCTGAACTTTGCTTTGCTTGCTTTGCTAACGAGGACCTCACCTCAGATTAACGCTACATTCATCTCCCACCGCGGCGGTGCTCAAAACTCCCAATGACAAAACCTATTCGCTACGGCAAAAGAACACGTCAAATGCGCTGATGCTGTTGGAGCCGATGCTGATGCCGATGTCCTCCTCCTCTTCTACTACTACTGGGTCAGATGCCATGGCTATGCCAGTGATTGGGATGGGTGCTATTGCGACGGTGCATGAGACGGTTGAGTTGGTACTGGAGGCCGGGGAGGCACCGGCCCCGAGAGCCAAGGGCAAGTGGCATGAGAGGTTTGGGAAGGGGAGGTGATGAGATCTAATTTGTATTCGTAAATGGTTATTATTTCCAATTCAAGGGGTTGCTGGTAGGATTACCATCGACAGAGTGTATGGCAGCCACATTAATGGACTTGTGTACTGTACCTAAACAAAACGGCTGGGGGACTGGAGCTCTACGCAAGACGTCAAGTATCACATGATACTGAGGCCCTGGGTTTCAAATTCTTTTTAAATCCCAAGCTTTGCGCATCCACATCGAACCCTTGATAACTCGCGGAATGCCCTTGCAATTTGATCGTTGGACTGCTTAAAAGACAAGAGAAGGGACACGTATTATACAGCTGCTGGACTGCAAGGTGCAGCATAAACCTTTCCTCAGAGGTTGGATTATGGGACCGCCATAAACATAATAGAAACGCACCGATGACCGACAGACCTGGGCAGATTACGGGAAAGCTACAGAGGTCTTGCTGAGAAGTATAGGTACCTATCTTCTCGAAAATCCAAAGTCCGCCACATCCACGTTCTAGGAAGGGAGATATAGTCACCGCCGAAATAGGCCATGTATTGGTGTGCAAGTCATATCAAAGAAGAGCCTGAGTCGATGCGTACGAAGAAAAAGAAAAGGGGGGGCGGATATTTTGCACCCTATAGTCAAACTACCTATACTGCCCCCAAAAGCTGTCCCCTCAATGACTCAGATGACCGCTTCCATTTTGGGGCCGGCTGTTACCAGATTCAAGGTTGTCATTAAGCCTTGGGTGAATGGGTAGCAGGGCATAGTTATTTCCAAGAGCCGTTGGTGCGAGCTGTTGGAATGCATCTCCTTCCAGGCGCCATGGGAAGATGGTCATCTCAAGGGGCGCCCCCAAGGTCATGGGTTCATTTCCTTCTCTTGCGGGCAAATTATGATCAGAGTGCGAGCCAGAATAAAGGCTTATCTGTCTTTGGGTGGCGCCGTTGAGCCAATAGTTATTGTCCAGGCTGGGCAAAGCATCGTCCGCGGGGCACACCGGATCCTATACAGCGTGGCCCATAGTCGCGCCTTGCTGGTGCCCAAACTCGTACATGTCGCCTTCTCCAGTTAGGTCGATGATCGGCAACGGTCGTGGCCGGGCTTGGTAGTTCGTCCGTGGAGGAGCGGCGCGTGGGACCGGAATTGGTACCGCCATGACAGGACGGACCAGTGGAAGTATCCGAGCTGCATCTTGCGCGGGGTGCTGCTGTTGCACGAGCCTCTGTTGCGCGACGCTCTGTTGCATGAGCCTCTGTTGCATGAGCCTCTGTTGCGCGAGCCTCTGTTGCGCGAGATTCCCTTGCGCGTGCCTCTGCGCGAGCCGCTGTTGCATAGCCAACCAGTGTACTCCAACACGAGCTTGATCTTCTAGTAGGCCTACTGGTGGAAGACCGACCTGTGCATGCGGTATGGGCATATTGATAACCGCCTGCTGGAAGGCTGGGCGCGGGATCTCGGCGTGAGCTATGTGACCAAGTCAGCTATGTATTATGGGAGGAGGCTATTGGTACAAACGTTGTGGCCTCTGCGGTGCTTGCCAAGGGCCCTGCAGTTCCCGTCTACGACTATCGTCGGCCTTGACAGCCTCTGAAAATTTGAAATCGAGGAGAGCGGCATTGACGTCAGGGTTTTCCTCCGCCACGATCCTCTTCGCCCTCTCTTCAGCTTCCTTGACCTCATTATCATGTCGTTTTTCCACCTCCTCGAAGAGAGGACAGTTTCCCTTCTTGCCTCCCCTCTTCGCATCGTCAAAATGCGAGTAATCGCATGACTTGTGACACACGTAGCACTGTGTGTTGCCACATCCCACGGCCGTGCATGTCATTTTATTGCAACCGTTCTCCTTGATGAAGGGAGTTTTGCCTGCCCGATTGTTAGTATGATAATCTCGACCTATCCTAGCAGTTCCTACATTTGTTGCACTTGCGGATGAGAGCCTCCGACATGGCCTCCTCAATACGATGCCGCGCAGTATGCCCCACCTCCCTAGCAACCTCTTCGCACGTCTTGGGGATATGTGTCTTCTCGTTGCAGAGCCGGCAGCTGATCATCATACACTCGGGGTTCTCGCACCTAAACTCCTTGTTCTCCTCGATTGCGGGATACTCAGCCGCGTAAGGACAGAATGGGCACTTGGCCAGGTTCTCGAGACCCGCCAGTCGGAGGACCGTCTCTTGTTCCAAACGCTCTAGTGCTATAGACAGCTTCTCTTCCAGAAATTTCCGCTTCTGGTCCAGAGGGAACTCGGCGTGGCAGCCGTCTATCGACATGCAGCTCAGTTGGTATTTGGAGAGGCCGACTTGGGTTTCGGCCATCTGCTTCGCGCAGCCGTAGCAAAACCAGTGCATGGTGTCGCCATTGCAGTGAACCATCCGGTTAAGGGCGACCTCGTCGAAACAGCACTCGCAGTCAGCCGTTGTTCCCTCCGCTTGGGCGTAGACGAAGTTGTCGAGCTCCTCCTGCTCTTGTTTCTCGGCGGCCGACTTCTCTGCTCGTTTTGCGTCAACAAAAGCCTTGGCGGCTTTAAATTCTGCGACCGCCATTTTATCGGCATCTCGGGTGCTGTTGTCGTAAGCGTCGGTGTGGACTGTACGTATCTTGGACACCCTCTTCGTGCGGAGTTCTGGAGGGTCAGCGGATAGTGCTTCATCCAGGGCCAGGAATGTCCGGTAGAGTAAAAGTTTGTTCTCCTTTAGCTTTGCGTCGATATCGGCGGTGTATATTTGTGGGAATGCAGCCGTGAGAATGTATCTTCTGTTGGAGTTGAGGTCAATATGACTTTTTCTCTAGCGCATGACGGAACACCTACGCGACAACATTGTACTGCTTCACAAAATCGGCTTCTTTGTTTGCAAGTCGCGTATCGTCCTTCTCGAAGTAGCCCTTTGGAGCTGAAGCCTCAGCGCTCGTGTCGGCTCTTTTCCTCTTGGTCGTATTTGGCTGCGTAGGATACTTTTCACCCTTCTCCTGCTGGTCGAGGATGCTGGTGATGATCTGTCCAGGGTCCCATTTGAAGGAAGCAGCCACCTTCAGGAGGTACTTTGGACACATGTCGGGGAAGCAGTCGAGCACAGCCGACTGACATGCCGGCCAGTATTGGGCCATGGCGGCGTCGTCCATGTCAAGGAGCTCATGTTGCGGTTGGTCATCCTGGGGCCTACGTGCATTGTTAGAAAGTTTTCCCTCTTTTTTTATGTTGTCTGGTTTGGAATGGCCGCGTTTGCATAGTCGGTTGGCCAACCTCTTCACAATCGACTCTGAGCGTGGCCTTCGTATGGGCGGTTTGCCCTGCCGTTCTTGGTCTGGCAGCGAGAGCTTGGCCAGGAGAAGACCGAGCTGGTCGGTCATGAAGGCGACGGTGTTGATGGTGGCTTGTGGGCGGCGTCCGTTGGGGCGATTCGCAGGGAGATGATTGCGGATGTTTATTGCACGGGCAGATTTGTATTTTCCATTGCCCGTTGGGGGCGCCCCGGACGGCCATGCTCAACGAGTTTGGAAGCCCACTTGGGCTTTCGGCCTTACCGCGAACTTGGCTCCGGTGTGCGCCCCTCAAGCCACTGGGCTCCGCCAATTGCCCACCGTCATGCGTTGACGTCCGAGGTACCTTAAAGGAGAAATAACACTTACAAGGCTGCTTGTGCCATGTAGAAGATGGCCGGGATATCACCGCGGCGGCAGGTGCCAAACTGTTTTTGAGAATAGGTTGCGATGGTGATTTTCGCTATCACAATTGATTAAGGTGGTGTTTGCTATTCGCTCCGCGACTGCGGGTGGAAGGGCCTGCCTTGGAGGCAGGCAGGACCTCCGCGGTGGCTCGCAAGTTCAGATGAAGTGGGCAGGTGATGCACTGCACAAGCTAGAGCATACCGACGGTGGGTCCAAAGCGGCTTTGGCGGATAGGACGACGGTCTCTCAAGCGTTCAAGTATGGGCAGGCCAACGCCGATGGCGAGGAATCCTCGAGATGAGGTTGGCTTTTTCCATCGACGTCGGCAAGCGCAAACAGACGACACTCGTCGCGCGCCTTTGGGGTGTTGTTCGATGGGACCAGGCCCCTGGCTGCAGGGCCCAGGCACTTGGCAACTACGGGAATCTCGAACAATAAATTTTGAGTAAAGTTCTAGAGCAAAACGATTGAGAAGTAAAAAGGGCTAGTGAAAAATTATTTAATTATTTTTCGAATATTATTATTTTTCAATCCTTTTATTTTATAAAGTCGCTTCTAACTCAACTTCAAATATTCATCTTGAATGTTTGTTTTTGCCTGCCCCGCAAAGTTAGCACCGAAACTGTTTACTTGCTTGCTGTCTTGCCGATTTTCCCTTAGCTAGGCCTGGTGACTCGAACTCTCTAACAAACTGTTAGCTTCCTGCGCAGACCGCGGCCTAAACAAGGCAAACAAATAACATCCGCAACGGTAGGCCTCCTGTTGTGAGTTTCAAATTTGCGCCGTTCTTGGGAGGGTTCAAAGAATTGATCAGCTGGCTCTCTCGGTGTCCCCTCCTGTCGCATTTCAGTGGACGCCTTGAACCCATTTCATGTCACACAGATTCGACCGCATATCCTCGGTCTAATGCGAGTGCACAAATCACTTCTCGATTCTGCGAGCACAGGCTTGTGGCGTGTCAGCTCGTCACACAAACGGCCGAAAGACACAGTAAAACCGGCAAAGCCAAAATCGGCAGAATGACAGGAATCCCCCTGTCACATGTGTCATTTTCTCATCATTACTCGTCCTCAGAGTCTTCGTCTTCCTCATCGTCGTCCTCAGCAGGCACCCTCCGTCGCCTTCTGCGCGACGATACTGTAGCCCTCTTAGCTGTTTGCCTTGTCGGCTTTGTGCTCAGAGCAGATTTATCTCCTGCCCCTTCACCGTAATCCACTTCTAAGCTAACGTCGCCTTCTTCATCCTCCTCGTCCCCCACAGGGAAAAATCCTGAAGTTAGCTCTGTAGCCTGTTTCTCGGTTTCCTCGTCGAACCCTTCTGGGAGGAAGCCTCCGGCCATGTCCTCGCTGTTGTCGGTGACGGTATGCCCTTGGCTCTGCCCGAAGATATCTACATTGTCCTGTATATCTCCATAATCCCGTTTGAACCTCTCCACGATACGCATCCCCATCAGAAACTTCCGCCACATAGCCAGAGCCGCCTTCCTCCTTTTCTCATCTGCCTTGCGGCTCTTTTCCGCTTCATCTATAGCCAGCTCTTCCATGACCTGATCGTGGTACTCCTCGGCGATGACCACGCCTTGAATGACCGGCACTGCCATGCGGTGCCCGAACTCAAAATCCACTACCGCTTCGGCAAAGTCAATCCCCAAACGCTTGCAGACCCTCATGGCGCCGCGATACGGCACATGGACTGCCCCTTCCGGACACATGTGTTCGGCGAACAGGTCAATGTTGCCGTATTCGTTCTTAGGTATGATGCCGTTCTGGATAGGCGGTGGAATGATCCAGTCCGTCTGTTCAAAGCTGAATAACCCTTGCAAGACTTTTGCGCCCGTGGCTGCCTCTGCCTCCGCAATCTCTCGCCGTCGATTGGTCGTTGCCGCCCGGTAAGGGACCCGCTTGAGTGGTTGTTCGCCATGAATTGGGGCTCGGCCCTGCTTGTGCCACGTTTCCGCGCTTTTGACTTGCACCACGTCCGCTCTCAGGTATACCGGTTCTTCCTGGGCTCCCGCGGCGCCTTTCCCTTTGTTGCGGAACATCCTCACCGGCTTGGCGCCGGGAAGCAGCGCCTCTTCCCGTTTTAAATGGCGCTCGAGCACAAATTCTTTGGATGCCTTGTAGTATTGCAACGTCTCTTCGCCCTCCTTGACTTCCTTTTTCTCAGCCATCGCTGGCTTCAGATCGGTTGCTCCCTCGTCCTCATCTATCTCAGTGATAGGATGAAGCTTGTCCCCGCGCACGTAGCCCTCCATGACCGACTTGAACCAATCTCGTTGTTCATAGCGTTTCACCTTGCCATTTCGATCGTAGATGGGGACCTTTTCGATGGGCATCCGCACACCTTTGGTACGGCCAGGGAGAGTCTGACGTTTGAGGTAGCGGACCGTTACGTCTTTAGCTGTTCCATCCGGCGAAAAGGCAACCACGTACGCGATGACTTGCTTCGCTTTATCAGCCTTACTTCCACGTGGCTCGAGTTGTTCGATAGCGTCTCTGCTGGCCGATTCGATGAGCTTGACAATGGGATCCACAGTGATGTACTTCTTCGTAACGGGTGAAAGGACTTCGGTCCAGTAATGCGGAAATTCAAGGTCAGCATCGTATACCCTGCCTCTCTTGGGCAGAGGCTGCTGGAATTCAATGACAGGATCGTCGTCGCTGTCCACATCAGCGAGGAGGTCAGGATCGGATTCATCTCGTTCTTTCACCGAGCGCTTGCGAGCGGTCCCGCGTGCAACGCTTCCCTTCTTCGGCGCATCGGTTTTTATGGCGACGGCCACATGTTGCGCTGCCTGGTAGGTATTCGTCTCCTCCTTCTCCGACTCTGCCTCCTCCTGCTTTGTCCAGCCAAACCCCAAAGGCTGGAGACTTGCAACGAGTCGAGACTCGAGACCTAAGCCTCTCAAAAGTGCTGTAAACAGTTGGGCGCCGACGTCTCGGCTCCCAGTGCAGTCTTGCGCGCACTTGCGGAACTCATCCAGGTTGCAGATGCGCTCTCCAAAGCGCTCTGGGTCGTGCTCTCCTTGCTTCCATGCTTTTGTAAGACGGTCGAGCCTCTCTAACGACATGTAGCCAACCTTTCGAAGACCCGGGGCACATACGCGGAACCGTTGCTTCCACCAGGACCTGAGCGCCTTCATCAATCCCAGCAGAGGGTCTCCGTGGCTCATGTTTGCTACACCTTTCTCAAGGCGTTTTGCAGCCTCCCCCCAGTCTCGGGAAGGCTTGCCTTGTCCCTTGAACTTCTTTGGGGGCGCGTCGTCGACGATCTCCAGCCCACTGTTCCGTCTCCACTTGTCTATCTCATTCCAGAGCCTGGGGGGGATGTGCGAGACCATAATACCCTGAATCTCAGGATCGCAGAGCCAGGCATTGCGAACCGCATTGTGCCACATAAGAAGCTGCACATGTACGCGATGGGCGGCGACCCTCATCTTGCGGTCCGATTTGGATGGACCCCTCTTCCCAAATAGATTTGCTAGGGATACCCTCGTGTCTCTCGTCAAAGTGAGCTCTAGATCCCCGGAGACAGGGGCGTCCGGAACGGCCGACCGGGGTCCTTCGACATCCTCAAACTCGATGTCCTCATCTTCGTCATCTTCGTCATCTGGATCTTCGACCTTCCGTCGCTTCGTCGTGGGGACATGCTCGAAATCTGCGTCAGATAGGGATGTCAGGGAAGTTGAATCGTCCTCGGTGTCATCGATCACCTTGTTTCGGCTGGAGGAGCGTGGAGTGGAGCCAGCATCGAGGTCATCGAAGAGAGTCGATTTGCGTGGGGGAGCAGAGACAGCCTTGGCTTTGCCCTTGCCTTTGGTTGCATCCCCGGTCTCGGGCGTCTGTTCACGCAACCGCTTGCGCGGCACATATGGAGGCATCGTAGCGTCGCAAAGGAATTCCGGGGTCGCCGCTCATCTCAAGATTGAAGTCTGAGCCATTTGTTGCTGTGATCGTCGACGAAGTTGCCAAATTCCAGCGTCAATCGAAATGCGACAAGAACGCGGCAAACCCTAACCCTGGTTATCGAATTGTCCCCTGACACATGCTCTGCCAAGACGTGGGGTCAGTGGGTAGTTCCAGACGATTCTGGGTACCTATCGATGGGCCAGGCAACATCGCCAACGCAGCCCAGCCTCAGTTTTGGTCAGCAACAGCAATAATTTGCCGCTCGCTGAGAAGTCCCTTGTTTGACACGACCATCTTTAACCTTGCGTAATCGCACAATATCTGATCAATATCATTCGCTTGCGCAGCCCGCTGCCGCCTTCGACCAAGGCCCAGGGTCCCCGTGAAACCGAAGTGACAACGGGACTCTATATAAATACCTCTCAACCTTCACCATGGCATCCCCAAACCCCAATTCCAACAAGGAGACATCTTCATCCTCAGACGAAACCAGCTACGTCAAAATGGCTGCCGCGGTAGACACCCGCGCGGGTAGCGACGCCACCCTCATCGGTTCCCACTGCCAGTTCGAATATTGCAACCAGCTCGACTTCCTCCCCTTCTTCTGCCAGTCCTGCCGCAAGACCTTCTGTCTTGACCACCGAACCGAGTCGACTCACAAATGCGCGAACGAGGGCGCGTGGGCCGAGCGAAAACGCCAGGCCGACCTGTCTCGTCACTCGGCCGGCGAGGGCAAGCGGATGCGCGATCTCATCGCCCAGAAGCCTTGCGCCGACGACGGCTGCAAGACGGTCATCGGAACGAGCCTTGTCCCCGGCGTCCACTGCCCCGTCTGCAACCGCGACTACTGCCTCAAGCACCGACTGAAAGAAGACCATGACTGTGCAAACAAGATCCCCATCGGAGCGCGGCCCACGCCCGCTGTCGTCGACAGTGCCCGCAGTGCTCTCGCCCGTCTCAAGAGCTGGGGCGCCGCCAAGAGGGAGGCCGCCAAGGACGTAGCCACGCGGACGCTACCCAAACCCAAGCCATCGAGCGCTGCCCAGCGTATGATCGCCGTCAACAGCCTCAAAAAGACGGCGAAAGGGGACGAGAAGCTAGCGCCGGAGAAGAGGATATATCTATACGTCGAAGCCGAGGCCGAGACTGCCAAGGCCAAGTTCCCCAAGGGGCAGTTCTTTTACAGCAAAGACTGGGTGATTGGCAGGGTCCTGGACGCGGCAGCGAAGAGCCTGCAGGTGCAAAACATCAATAACCAGTCCACCGACGAGCGCGACAGGTTACGTGTCTTCCATGTTGAAGGTGGGAGACTCTTAGAATACAACGAGAAAGTGGGCGCTTCGCTAGTCAGCGGCAACACAATTGTCTTGCTAAGGGGTGTCGGTAAGCCGCCGGATTTGATCGAAGTGTGATCTTTTCGTGTCCGTTGTAATCTTTTTTCATCTAGCGATTGCATCGAGCGGCGTTTTTTTGGTTTAAATTATAGACAGTTTTGTAATATAGTACATGCGCCATGCGCGGCAGCCATGGTGTACAAACAGGCGACTGGGAGTTTGTCCAAGCCGCCCCTGGTTTTGTGTATTTTCTGTACATCAAGTTGTACTCTGTAAACCGCCGCCCTGTCCTCTGCATTGCACTCACAGAGGACCATCACTCCTTCCTCTACACTCAGAGCTTCTTCTCTTTTGGTCGCTCGCTCAACTGCTTCTCCCTGCCAATGAGGGGCGCTTCGCCGACCGCCTCATGACCGCCAAACGTCTCAAATCCCTTGTGGAACGCCCACTCGACCGCGTTTTCAACCGGTTTGTCAAACAGCGCTGGTAGGAACGGTACGACAGCCAGGCCCAGCCCGATTGGCCCCCACGTCCGTATAGTCTTATTCTTTACGTCCTTCATCGCCCGTCCGCTGTAGCGCACAACACTGTGAATAGTAAACGCCGGCAATCCCATACTTGCGACGCTCTGGAAAATGCCTCTCTGCAACATCACCGTCCGGTAATCCTCAAGGGGTGTTATCTTCCCGGGCGCAGCGACCGCCGCCTGAGCCGAAACCGCCATGGGTTCCGTCGCGTCGTTGACCCCCAGTAGGCGCTGTTGTCGCGGCGTGAGCTCGATCTGCGGATTCAGAATCCTCTGGTTGTGCAAGTAAGCCTTGTAGCCCTCGTAGCTGACGTCGCCCAGGATGTAGGCCCACGAGACGCCGTACGCGCCGCGTACTAGCCAGGGGTGGGCGACGGGGCGGAAGCTTTCGCCAATATCAGATGTGTAGGCGACATAACGGTGCGCGGAGAGGAGAATCGTTCGGAAGCGGGCAGCGTAAGCGGCATAGCGGACGTTGGACTCGGTGGAGGGGGGCACGCTGGAATGGTCAGCGCGCGCGCAATCGCAGGTCAAGCAGCAGGGAAGCGTACTAGCCCTCGTAGAGATCATCGAGGAAGTCCTCTTTGTCCTGGGCGTCAACTATCTTTTGGAGCTTTGGTGGTAGCTTCTCCCGATCGGGGAGTTTCTTGGGATCAAATTCCGGGGTCGATTTCTGTGCCTCGGCTGAGGTTTCTGCGGGAGATACCTTGGGTTGCGAGGGTGGCTTTTCCGAGCCACTGCTCCACGGCCACATATTTTCTCGGGGTTTGGATGTGAATAGAGGAGTATCGCAACGTGTTGTGGCTGATATTCTCGCTTCCCGGAGCCTCCGACGGCGGAGATTTGACGAGGGGTGGACGACGATAAGTAATGCACTTGGCCCTTCTCCTTCCTTAATTCCGGCAGCTCTCGATCGACTTGTCTAAGATTCGCACAGATTCAATTGACCACGTTGACGTCGCCGTTCCTGTCGCCGCACTAGGGATGGAAGGAGAAAAGTGCTCAGTCAGTCCACTGGTCTGATCGAGTCTTGCGTCAGTGACGTATGGCCGCTGGAATTCCCGGCCGTCAGTCCAACAGGCAAGGATCTTGTGGTTACGTAAGCCGTTCGCAGTCTTGTGGCGGCTCTGTGGCAGGGGTTCAGGCAAAACTTCGGCATTGAGATCTGGAGCTCCAACAGCTGCGGACTTGCGTCGTTTTCCGCCAGACAGCGACACCATCATAGCCCCTCCAATTGCCCCCGACAGGACTCGCCGCGCACCCTCCCGAGCTCGAAAATCCCTCGACCGCCAAGATGACTGTCACGTACAAGGTTTTCGGCCAGCAGATTGGCTCCCACTACGTGAGTCGCGTCACAAACACCTGCTGTCCTTCTTGGAGGTGTCGATAAACTCGACACATGTCCAATTGCGCGCGTCTAACGATTTTGAGAACTCTTACTGACACTCGTCTTCCGGAAGCTTGCTATGGCTACCCTCGGGACAATCTTCGGCACGAGCTACATCTTTACCCGCGGCGGCAACAAGCAGCCTGCCTCGCCACCGATCAACGCCTCGAGCTCTGACGAAGCCGACTTCATTAAGTTCGCCTCGTCCCCCTCCACATGTCTGCCATCAGCAAGTTGTCCTAACACCCTAGCAGGAAGTTCATGGAAAACGCCGAGGAGGACGCGAAGAAAACGAAGCACTAGATTTGGGTTGGGTCAAGCACGGGAGCGATCGGAGGACAGGCGAGTCCTGTGTATATATACAAGGGCGCTTCATGGGATCCCATGCCCTGAATTGAGACTCTTTCTCGGATCGTCACTCAATGTACCAGTTTCTAACCGTCAGCGTACCATATCCTGCCAACTCCTCGCATTGACGCAAAGTTCTGTAAAGTCTGTTCAAAGGTACTTCAGTGCCGATCGGTCTCATCAGAGCGTCAGCAACCGGATTCAAGGCCCTCACAGAAAATAAACAATGCGTCCGCGACGGCGAAAAAGAGACAAACTCACAATCATAACAAGGCCCTGGTATCCTGACTGCATTCTTTCCGAGCCCTTCGCAAGTTTTCTCCTCTGCAATTTCCTCTCGGAACGAAGGCGTCTAATAGATTCCTACAGGCCCCGTTGATTCTCGCGGTCAAGGTCTCGAGGTCGGTCTTGGGCTCGACCATGAGCTCAGTCATGTCACGAAGCTCTTGACCGGTCCCGGGTGGCCTTCTACTTCTCAAGGATCGGAAAGTTGAACAGAGACAAAAATTCAAGCTCCAAGAGATGCGATTGAGGTGGGTTCTATTTACCACCAATCTACCACTGGATTGAGACTCCTTTTTCTTTATCATCACTCGCATTCAAGGTTCCAGATCTCCATGAGCGCCAGTGTAGCATACCCTTCAAACTCCTACAACATGAAACTTTCGCAAACTCGGTCCAGCTGTCCTTCCTTGTCGATTGGTCTTCCTGACCAAGTATGTCATGCTCATTCTGAATATCCCCATGCCGTCACCCATTCCAGCGCCAGATGTTTACGTGACGCCCACGTCCTCGTGTTCAATGTCTACTGCGGCTCGGTAACTCTTTGGCCGGTAGCGGCGATACCACCCCCTGCCGCATGGCTCTCCTCCGCCATGCCATGCTGCTGCGTCTGCGTAGCATCGTCCTCCCACGACACCCACGTACGCAAGTGCTATAACAGAGTCATTTGAGTCAGCGGGAATACCACTAGTTTCATCAGGGTATTTAGGAATCTAACCTCGTCAAAATATACTCCGTTGTGTGGCGGGTGCTTGATGAGATAATCGACAACTTGGCGAAGTTTACGATTTTCTTTCTCCGTGTCCTGAACCCGGCGAGCCTGGATGAGTTCAAGAAGTCAGCCGATGGCCCTGGGCACAAAATACCAGGGGTTTGTATGTTTAAGGAGTGACTGAGGACATGCTTACGAGGGAATTCAAAGCCCGGCAGCCCACCTCGATGTCTTTTTTGAGACCCCTGCGCCTGCCCGTTGTCTTCTTGAGTTCATTGCGGAACTTGTTTCCGCGATGCTCCAAGACATTCTTGCTTCGATTGGCGTCTTTAAGCTGACTCTCGAGGGCCTCGATTTTGTCCTGCAGGGCTTTGTTGGTGTCTTGGATGTCCTTCAAGGCCTGGTCCATGTCATTTAGCATCGTACACATAGGCATGATTGCGCGTGTATCTGGGGACGGCACAACTGACTGCCAGGTACTCAGATCTTTGATATTCTCGTTTCAATAAGCCCAACCGCATAGCGGCGGAAGCTTGATTGCATTAAGACCCCAAGAAATGGCATTGTGTGTCAATGAGAACGAGGGGATACACTTACTCCGAAAGCTTGCTGCAGTGTCAGGGTAGGTCCTTGAGGCGCTACCGCCCCAGCGACCTCATCAACCGTCGCGGCCAGCGAGGCGACGATCGCAGCTTTGAGCTGCTTGCGGCGGCGCTCTTTCTCACGGGCGGCCCGGTCCTTGCCGGCCTGGGTCTTGGTCCGGCCCATCTTCTGGTGGTTTTTTTTCCCGGGCGTTATGGGTGAAAAGGCACCGAACTTGGAAATCAAAAATCAATCAAAAGGAGGGTTGCGTTCTGGTAAGAAATTTAAGCAGATAAAAACCTGATTGCTGGCGGTCAAGTCGGACTGGTTAATGCGGCCCCACTTCCGTCCGATTCACCGAAAAAGTGGACCTCCACAATAACATCATCCAGCGCTGCCTATTCACCAACACCAGCCCGCTAACAGCAAATATATAAACAGCCCACCGCTATATTCCCAGAATCCCAGAATGAGAGATTGAAAAATAGACCAAGTAAAACACGCGGTTGCTGGTTTTCCGAAGTCTGCCTTATTCAAGTGATGCGGCCCCACTTCGGTCGAATGTGCCGATAAAGTGGGTCTTCATCCGATGTTGGCCGGGGGTGCCTATTCACCACCAATCCACCAATTCACTGCCAGCAACAATAGCAGCAGCACCCACAATAGCATACAATTCCCAAAATGGAAGCACCTGCAAATTGAACCCGTGCACAGTCCAATCTGGGTGACTATAAATTCTCTCCCTCCCCCTCAACTCCAGATCTTTTCCCAAACAACAACCTCCACCTCCCACCACTTTCCTCACTTCGACGAGGAAATCTACTCCAATCCCCCAAGGGCAGATTCTCCCTTCAATTCTCTCGTGGTCGACCCTCACCTCCTCTCACCGATCTGTCCCATGACAGACAATGTCTAATCAACCCTCTTCGGTAAGTTTTGCATCGTGGCTCTGTCCCCAGCATGGTCTTCGCTTTCCTACGCATGTCAACTTGGTCAGAATTACAGTGGCCCCAGCTGACTGATGCAGTTCTCACAGGGTCGCTTGAGCGACGAATTCTCGAAACTCGGCCGCCCAGTCCTTGGTGCTCAGCAGACCGCACCGAGCAACGTAAGTTTCGCATCATTTCCTTGTCTTCAGCATGGCTGTTTCCTTTCCTGCAAGAGCGACCCCCTCCCCGGAACACCTTTCTACCTTCTTCTCCAATTCCACCGATGGGACTGCCTTCGGCCAATCTCAACGCACGTCTGGGATCTATCATCGCCTGGATGAGCAACGAGCCGCCGTCTGCAGATTGTGAAGCTGCATCCATTGGACGCTGGGGTCCACTCCGGTGCCAATTGGGTACAGAGTTCCAGGAGGTACCGATTCCCTTGGGCTACCTGCCGCAACCCAGCAGCCCTGAGCCTCATCACCTCGGGGTTTCAATTGCCTAATGTGGCGCACTTCGCGTGCGTTCCACGGGGCCTAACCGCATTCAAACTGTTCCAGCGCGCGGAACAGAAGGGACGGTGCTTGATCGGCTTCCTACGCGTGTCTACTTGGTCAGACTTACTCAGTGGTTCCCCCGCTGACTGATGCATTCCTACAGGAAACCATAATGTCAGAGAACACATCCTTCGGTTACTCCCCTGGTCCAACCAACAATGTAAGTTTTGCATCGTGGCCATGTCCTCGGCATGGTTTTCCTTTCCTGCAAGAGCAACCGCCTCTCTGGAACACCTTTTTACCCCTACCCCCATCCTCTTCCACCGACAGGACTGCCTTCGGCCAAGCCTACCGCACGTCTGGGACTTTATCGCCTAGATGAGCAACGGGCCGCCGTCTGCAGATTGTGAAGTCGCACTCATTAATTGGACGCTGGGGCCCACTCCGGTGCCAATTTGAGAGCGAAGTTCCAGAAGGTACCGATTTTCCCTTGGGCTACCTGCCGCAACCCAGCAGCCCTGAGCCTGGTCACCTCAGGGCTTCAATGGCCTAATGTGGTGCACCTAGTGTGTTTCCACGGGGCGTATCTCGCATCAACACTATTCCAGCGCGCGGAATAGAAGGGACGGTGCTGGATGGATTTCCTACGCGTGTCGGCTTGGTCAGACTTACCAGTGGTTCCCCGCTGACGATGCAGTTCTCACAGGATATTCCAATGTCGGAGGACAGCTCTTCCTCCCGCAGCCAAAAGCTCCAGCGCCAGGGGCTCCATTCCATGGACCGCGATATCGCTGATTGCGTTGCCTCCGATGCCAATCCAAGCACCGGCCTAACTAAGCGTTTGCTGGAGAATCCAGCAGACTTCCAGCCCCCTACCGCGATAAAGAAGGCCATCACAAAGACGGCACACAACCATTCGATCCTTGCGGCCGATCTCGCAATGGGCAGTCTGACGATTAAAGACGACCCTGCCGCCCGGGTGGCTATGGCGGCCTCGGTGGCTCGCCTTGAGCGGTCGGGCGAGTTCGACTTTAACTTTTTGAACCACCATGGCAACAAGAACTCTGCGCAAATTGCGGCTCTTGAGTACAAGTGTAACCTCCTCGAGCGGTATATTCGGAAGATCCTAAAGCGTGGCATAAAGGCTACTGATCTTGCTAAAGTAAGTTCTTCCAGTCCCATTCTTCCCGCTCACAAGATCTCGACGCTAATAGTCTTATTTCCCAGTTCGACGAAAGCATGGTGAATGTTAAGAAGCTAGATCACGACGAAGACACGGATGACTATGACTCGGAATGATTGGGGAGTTGGTCCCTTCCAGGTTGTCTGGACAGCTTTATGTTTTGTCTTATTTAGCGACGGCGTTCGGTTGGGATGTTCATTTCATAAATGTGATACCCGGTTGGAATCGAATGGAATATTACCATGTCCTTGAAGAGTAGTGATTTGCGGGAGGTAGTAATGTCCAGGTTAGTGGATATAAAGATTTCCGCGGAATTTGGAAGAGCTAGGTAACAAAAGTACCATCCAGTCCTTTTAAATTCCCAAGCTTAGCTGCGAGTAACTACATGTATCGCCCCATTTTTATCGCCTTAATAATGATGATAACAGGGTTCAGTTCTTATAGCTAGATTTGCCGAGCTGTCTCTTAGATTGGGGTGATTGGACGAAAGGAATTGTAGCGGGGTTGTTGATTCCTCCTCGGCCAGCCTAAAACTCTGAAAATGATTGGCTGCCCGCGATGCTTTAAAGGTCCCAATAGTTGTAACCTGGCGATGAGCAGACACATCGCGGGTGCGACCAAGAACTAAACCTGAGATATAATTGGCTTCCAACCGAAATTAAGTCTGCATCGTTTCCGCATTCATCCATCAACTAGGTGGTCAGCAAGCAGGCGGCTGGGAGTCCTCTGAATCTGTCAATTATCACCTGGCTTCGAGGCTGACCTAACAGCTAAGCGGAGAGATGAAAGTTATTACTAGATGGAGAAAGAAAGCTTTGCCCCGAATGCAGGCAATCGACATAACTTCTTCCCAAATCCAGAGTGAAATTAGCTAGTGTAGCTAGTGTATACCAGTGTCCCATCCGCCTATCCCACGGTAGCAGGGGGGTAATTGAACTACCAGCACGTTGCATGTCACAAACGGTCCGTCCGCAGTGTCATCCTGCCGGTCATGTCGTTATGAGCCAAGCTTCGTCATGATGGTTTATGGAGTCACAGAGAGGCAGTGGCGGCCAATTGAAGCGCTGCCTGATTTGGCTGAGTGTCCTGCCATTGGCCGGTCCGGATGAAACTCCTCGGTATATTTTCCGTGCCGTAGTACGACGTGCCCCATCAGCCTCTTTCTTTCGTTACACGCTGTGCGAACCTGTAGGCAGTTTTCCAGTGCAGAGACCGAGTGCGACGAATGCCACAGATCAAGATGCGGTGGAAGTCACAGAAGACTGGAAGCACGAACACAGAACGGGATGGGGCACTGGGAGCAAGAACGGCAAGCACGGCAAGCACGGCAAGAACGGCAAGAACAGCTGACCACGGCCCCTTCCAACCAGATTGCGAACAGGAGCAAGCCCGACGGGAGTTGAGAAAAATGGTCATTTCCCACAACAAGACAGTGATCTAGCCACAGAGTGACAGAGATCACCCTGAGCCATTTCCCGCGCTCTGTCAAGCCACACTCGATTTCCCCGTTGCACCGCCATAGACAGGCAGGCAGGCAGGCTCACGGCGCATATCGGATGAAGTGTGGATGGAAAAGATCCGTCTAAAGATCGACTGATTCGACTCCGCCCCAGCCGCAGATGGGACAAGCACGACATGCTTACTGTGCCGGCTCCGTTTTTTTTCCCCAAGGATTTTGAGTTGGGTCCAAAATATGACCGCGTGGCTAATACCCGGGCTTCCACTGCCAGGTACCGGCTGCCGGCACCTTCCCAACCCTCTAGATCCTGGCGACATCGCCGGGGCGCGCAACCAGGCAGTCTTTTTCCGGAGCTTCCTCGTTGCCGCTCCCGGGCACTGCCTCCACCAGAAACCCAGACACACGAGCGTCAGACGTGTCGATACCTGGAAAGTCTCGGTACCTATTGATCCAGCTGCCGCATACAACGGTAAGATGGACAGATCTGTATAAAGATGAACCACCGACGCCTCGAAGTGGCGCCGAATTTCTCATGATCATCAGCAACTTCAAACAGCAACATCTAGAGTTTCTTTTTCTCCTAATTTCCTTTTTTTCTTTTCTCTGTTTTCCTTATTTCCTTTGTCGGTCTGGTCTCTATTCCTTTCCACACAGAAAACGAGAAAACGACATAAAATCAACTCAACGAGCTCTCTCTACTTTTCGTTCAAAATGCGTTCTACTACCATTACTTCGACCCTTCTCTTCGCCGCCGCTGCTATGGCTGCTCCCTCTTCCCACGCCCCCAGCCAGTCTTCGACTCCCAAGCCTCCTACCAACGATGCTTCCAAGGGCACCACATCAACTGCGCAGAACTTCCTGCCCCCTGTCGTCCCAGTCAACACACGGGCGGCCGACCAAGCCCTTATCAGCAGCCTTCTCCTCGCTCCCACACAGCAGGAGCGCGCCCGCTTGCTCAACCGCCCGGGTGACTATGTCTTCGACTTCAACAACACCACAATTCCCGGTTCCGAGTCTGAGGGCATGGGTGGCCACACCGTTGCTGCCAACGCCCGCACTTTTCCCGCTCTCATCGGCAACGGCGGGGCAATGACGCTAGGGTTTCTGGGCCCATGCGGTATGAATACAGCACACGTTCATAATAGGGCAACCGAGTTCAACATCGTTGTGCGTGGCAGGCTTGTGACTCAATTCATCATTGAGAACGGGGTCCCGCCAATCGCCAACACGCTCTCTCTCTACCAAATGACCGTCTTCCCGCAAGGCGCTATCCACCAGGAGTTCAACCCAGACTGTGAGGATGCTGTCTTCGTCGCCGGGTTCAACAACCAGGATCCCGGCGTCGAGCAGGTCGCTCAGGCCTTCTTCAGTCTCAACCCAGCTGTTGTCGGCTCTACCCTCGGCGGCATCCCCAGCCTGAACGGCAAGGACATTGAAAGCTTCCGCGAGCACATCCCTGCTAATGTTGCTCTCGGCATCGATGCCTGCCTGAAGCGCTGCGGTATCAAGCGCAACGCTAAGCGCGACGACTTCTTCTTGAACTAGATGTGGGGATCGGGACCTCTTTGGGGACACAACCTTATTGGGAATTAATATTATTGGGGACTAGACGGCATTATTGTGTCTTTTGCATTTTCGGGGATGGGCATTCCATGGACAGATACCACTTTGGGGGAGCATCAAGCATTCAGCATTCATTGGCGTCAACATACCGGTTTGCATTTGAGGGGTAGGTATACTTAATGTTATTCAACCATACCATGCATATAACTTATATGGTCCTGTTAGTGATCGTGATGGTACCTTGCAGCTCCCAAGACTTTTCCCTATGGTCCCAGTTGAGCTTCCTTAACCTGGTAGGCAGCAGCAAATGTTCTCGTGGCAGCACATGTTCATGGAGGAGGACATTTAAATTCAGCTTATCCTGTCGTGACAAGGGGCAGCGCCTACCCCAATACTCTTTGAGTTGTTAACTAGCTAACCCCCCCTAGACCTCTGGGGGCACACACAGATATACAGCATATACCTCTTTTTTCTTCAAACTCATGCTTCGAGTCCTTCTGCCAAGCCTGTAATGGCATTACATGCAACTTACTAGACAGATTGTTGCAAGTAAAGAAGAAGAAGAAAAAAAGGAAAAAACGGCATTGATCAATACCAATTACCGCACGGTCCGAGCTTGCTCGACGGCTGGAAGATTGCCCGTGTGTGAGAAACGAGGAGGAGAAGGAGGAGGAGGAGGAGGAGGAGGAGGAGGAGGAATACATGTACCTTCGCAACGCTCTTGAAGCTTTTTACTCCGTATCCCGTCGACCACATGGCAAGACAAATCAAACCCTCCAGAAGCATATGCCAATACCCGTTCTGCAGGCCCCAGTCTGGTAGGTAGATAAGGTTTGTTTGAACATGAATGTCCCCTTCAACATCAATAACCATTTGATGTGATGTCGCCACTCAATCTCTGCCACTAAGAACTTTGTGCTGCTGCTGCTGCTGCTGCCTCACTTTTAAAAAGTCAACTTTGTGTCTTTTGCTACTCTGGCTCGCTCATTAGAATTAAAAAGGTGTCCCTGAAGGCGGAATGCGTGTGAAGTCCTTGCGAGCCCCCGGCCATGAGCGGCACCAGACTAAGGTCAGGCGTCAAGTTGATCACTTGTTTTGGGGGGGGGGGTTGAGGGGAAGCAGTGCGCTAAGCGCGTAGGGTTGACTGGAACCGAGCCTTAATCTCAACTCCTTTCGAGACTCCCTGTTCCTGCACGCGCAGCAGCGCTGCACGGCATGGAGAAGGAACAGTGGACAGTACCTTGCGAGAAATTCTTTACAGTTCTAGTTCCCCAGCGATGGCAAACCTCAATGCCTCTAGGAGTGGCAGATGTCGACCCCGCTCGGCAAGGTTGCGGCTACCTTGGATACTTTGGTAAGCAGCGCTTCAACACCGCTATCAAAGGCAGCCACCACAAGCCACCGGCAGTCCGGTGGGGTTTGATCTCCCGTAAGTAGCCGGCATGACGTGTGGTGTGCGGAGATCTGCACATAGCGAGGGAAGGTGCGTAGTGGCGTTTCCATATGTAGCCGTGCTCGACCAACAACGATCAAACTTTTCCCTCTGACCAATTCACCACTTCACACCCTCTCAACTTCTTTCTCTCGACCGCATCTCTACTAACCATTTCTCCGCTTTTCCCAATCTCTTCCTCAGGTTCCCAATTTCCTGCCCACTCTTCTCTCTACTCTCTTCTGACTTTCCTCTCCTGTCCATCCGGGGGCTCGCACATTCGGGGGTTTGTCCTTCTGGGGGTTGTTCGCACTGGGGGTTTTGTTCACTAGGGATTTCGTCAGCAAAGATTCCTACCGCTAGCGATTCCGTCCGCTAGCGATTCCGTCTGCTGGGACTTGTGCGCAAAGATCTCTCGTAGGTCTCACTGCGCTCATATATACCTGTGCCAAGCCTGAGCGGCGAGCAGTGATGCGTTGTGGGCTGTGCCAATACCTTAGGGCATTACGCAGTTCAGCCGGGCTGTCTGCTGTGAGGGGAGGCTCTGGAACTTTCGAGTGGAAAGAGTCGTCCCGGCATACATCTGTGAGGCTACATGCAAAGTCCTAGGGCCCAGGCCTCATGACGGCCGCTGGTTGCCACTGTCATGAAGGGTGACTCTCGTTCCTCGTCGCAGGCGAGACCATCACCTGTGCGTCTTCACTCGGGGGCCTCGTTTCTGGGCAACCTCGGGTTGTCTCTCGACATTCGCTCATCTGTGCGACCATTTGGTTCCGTGGTATCTGGCTCTGAAGGCAGTGACACGACGAGCTAGGTGCCCAGGAGGTGACTCTGGAGCCCGCTGCGGTGAATGGGTTGTCTTGCACAGTTTGTTCATGGGCCCTTGTGCAGGTCTTCTAGCTTCGTGGTTGACTGGCTCTAGTAATAGGCTTGTTAACTACGGGGGATTCGTTCTGGTGTCCATCGTGACGGACATACCCTTGCACATCCCCGACATACACGACCGTTCTGATCACGCAAGCGACAGACAGTTCATGCGGGGGGTCGACTCCAGATCCGTTGTGATATGCAGTCGGCCGGGCGGCGAAGACGGCCTCTGCAACCTCCACGTGGTGCCGCCTGGAAATTTGGCCTTCTATGCCAGAGCCAATGCAGAGACGCATTTATTCTACTCTGTAGATCAACTTTGAAGCAGCTCTCGAGCCAGGTGCATTGGGGCCTGGTCGCGGTTTCTGTTCGCAACAGGGTAACAACAGCCTGCCTGCCGTTCGACGTTGTCGTCATCGTGGGTTTCCATGTATTCTCATGAGGCCAGCATCCAGGAGGGGATATTGATGGCACCCTTGGGCCCTCCAGTGAACGTCTGGTGAGCTACCTTCAGTTATCATAAATGGGAAATATTTTGGTTAGTGATAGGTGGTGTTGGGGAGTGGCTGTCTCGGCTTGCAAGGTTTAAGCTCACCGGAAGCCCTTCCGTGCGGCCCGGCGCGGATCGCGTTGGTCTGGACAGGGGTCCAATGGCGTATCTCCGATTTCGGGGACCCCAATCGCAGCGCGAAATTGGGGGCAATGAAACGCGGCAGCTGGGACCAAAAGTGACCGCCGACCCCCGTTGGATGTCAAGAGAGTTTGATAACAAGACCAACACTGTCAGCAAGAACAACATGCTCACCTTTCACAACGGGTTGCAATGACAATAGGTATGCCTGCTCCAACACGCCGGTCTGCGCTAGGGCCGTGACAAGCTTCCCGATTTTCCCTTCCGAGCTGTCAGTTTTTCTTGGCGCTCCGCAACGGAGTTTGTTGCGGCTCGCGACCTCTGACTGCAAGTCCGCGCATCTGTGTTGTTGTGTGATAATTTGCTCCAGCCTTGCCCGTCGAGCTCCCTTTCCGTACCACACCCTCAGCTCAGCTCAACGCACGCGACGCGAGACGCGCGACAGGTTCCAGGATGAAGAACGGTGGATTGGAGGGACTGGAAACTCGTGGAGCATCACCTCGACACCTGCCACTTGATGCTGTGAAGCCCCCTCCCCTTCCAACACCACCATCACTCCCCATCGCGACACCCAAGGCGCCCAACATGGAGACGTCGCAATGGAACACCAAGAACCTCGGCCTGCGCCTCGGCGCCGATGCCATTAGCGCTGCGTCTGCTGCCGTGCTCGTCGCCCCGATCATCTCCATCATTGATCGGTTAGTT
>Ga0247763_1000116_pt1 | contig 39060 bp, 26 predicted proteins | sample UWRJL141409B4_FD_179926 | JGI IMG/M metagenome (GOLD analysis project Ga0247763, IMG submission 179926) | Plant litter microbial communities from Arlington Agricultural Research Station in Wisconsin, United States - UWRJ-L141-409B-4 | ecosystem: Environmental > Terrestrial > Plant litter >... | reverse complement strand
GAACGAGCGCCCGTGGGGGGGGGGGGGGGGGGGGGGGGGAAGGGGAGAGGGGGGGGGGGGGGGGGCGCATCACAGTTCGGTCCAGCCAATCTCCAGACATGCGTGCATACTGCCTACCTAGACGAGAAGGATTGAGGACGACGGAAGCTTTTTGCCCAAGTGTTTGCCGTGGCCGTGGCAGGCAGACGGGTTACCAAGGAAGCAGCCAAACCCAACGTTGACCCCTCTTCTTCATGACCTCGACCACCTTCCCTAACACGAACATACATGGCCTCTGGGTACCTAACGGACCCTTTCCAACCCTGCCATAGTTACATGCCCTGCGCGACAGGGTTAGTTCCTGGTCTCTCACTAGGTGCATCACATCACCAACAGACGGAAGAGGCGCTCGCCCGTCTCAAGCCATCTAGCCCCATACCAACACTGAACAAACAAGCATATGGCACCCTGGCAACCTGGCACCAGGCCAGGCCAGCAAGGCAGCGTGGGGTGATGCCCTTGAGGCATCGTCGACCTGCTGGGCTACCTGTCACTACCCAGCAGGCCATGTGATCGCAAGGCCAAAATTTATCACGCCTTTGGCAAGTCCATCTTCCTGCATGTCGCGCTAATGGTGTGCTATGTGGGCGCGCTAGCAAGGCAAGGAAGAGGCGTATTCGATAGAAGCGATAGAAGGCGGAAGGATTCGACGCAAGTTAAGCGCCTGGCGCCCCTTCGTGTCACACTGGCACTCCACTCGCAAGCAATTTCCCCCCCAGTAGAATTGGAAAAGGTTCATTAGATACAATGGGGAAATAGGACGAGGCCAACCAACGGCATGAACTCTTCAAGTTTACCCGAGGTTTAATTGATCTGGTTTTACCTGGTTTTCGGTACTTGCTTTGTCTCCAATGACTTGTGTGAACACACCGCCGACACCCATAAGAAGGTCAGCTTCGGGTGCTATACATAATCGTGTTGGTAAGGCCACGAATACTATCTTGACTTTCGTCATGACATTACGCGGTCTCGGCTCCGCATGTGTAGGTGGGGTGGTGATTTGGCGGGCAGGATGCAAGGAGAAGGGGTTGTTCACACAAAGGGAGGTGTGCGTTGTAGGATGTAAGCTGCCGCGCTTAAATCAGCGAATAAGGACAGCCTGAGAGCGCCACCAATACAAACTGACGAGGACCATCCCTAGACGGTAAGCCATGGGTTTTGTTGCTGTAGATAGTTGACTTGACCCGGTCGAATATCCATCCGAACCCGGTTGACAGCACATGAGATGGCTATCGTCTTCCATAGGCCCTAGCCCGCCGTGCCGCGGTCGATCGGGAGAGCCTTAGAGTCTTACGCGCTTGTTACGGCTGCAAGCCGGACCTGAAGGCCACACCAGGAACCAATTGCTTTCTGGTCAGGAAACCCTGAGGCGACACCGCGGCTAAGAGTATAAGCAACGAATCGGGCCTTGCGTCGGCTGGTAAGACATGGCTGCTGGTCCACGGGAAAGGCAAGCGCGTCGTTCAAACCGGCAATCGGTTGAGTAAAATGCCGGGATTGTTTTCTAGAGTCCAGACCATCAGAAGGGCCACAATGTGAGACCAGAGACCATGGTGGAAGATGCGGCTGGCGGTGGCCAGGACGAAAGCCACTTGGTGAGTTGCATTACACAACTGTCGGGCTAGGGTGGGAGGCGCAGGTGTACACGACAACCTTGGCGGAAGGTGCGCGATGTGATACCCGACTTGTTTGCCGAAGCCCTGCATGGCGCTCCCGGAGAGTGGCTTTCCCAAGCGAGGCCAACAGCGGGCAGGATCACACCCAGCTTTCCCCGGAGTGTTGGAACTTACCTTCCAGAAGCAAGCTTACATCGCCAGCATACAACAGCGGTGGGGGGCAAGGGCGTGAAATTCCAAAGCGGGTAGTTGATACGCGTTAGCAGGATGGTTCTTCAAAAGATGGCGGCCTGAATGAGGTCTAATTGCCAGTGTTGATGCAGTTGAAGAACCAGTAGTGTTTCTGCACAACCTAGCCTCATCCAATGCGCGTCAACAGACTGCAACGGGTGGACGCATTCGACAGGGGCGTCTGGCGTTCCAATTCGCGGAATAAGCGCAATAACGGCGGAAGACGACGGCTAGCCGCCTTCTGAACCCGCGCCAGTGTCCAAGACGGGGAAGCGACCTAAAACCCTTGACTCTCTATGCGTTTGATCTGTCGCCATGGGAAGTGGCTGCCGATGAGATGATGCCTGGCCATATCGATCGGCCATGTTGTGAATCGATATTTTCTCTAGAAGGCGCCAAAGAAGCGCTGTTGAGACCTGGTTGCGCCGCAACTCCAGAGTAGAGAAGCTGTAGAATGAACACTCCACTCGGAGACGTGGTAACCAGGTTGTACTGTGCAAGGAAGTCCCACGCAGTTACCCGCTCATCCACTGTTTGAAAACGGGCGAGATGGCTACTCAGCGCTTCCGCCGCCGAACTCAGAACGACGGCATCCTGTGACCTGGCCGGACTTGGTTGACTGCACCAGCTAGAAACCTACGGAGCCTGCGATGAATCTCACGCTGACAAAACATGTTTGTACGGAAGAGACGAGGGGTCAGGCACTAGCTCAAGCCACATTCCCATCTCGATAGGGCGGCGGGATCGAGGTGCATGCCCGGATGGGGAGGCGCCTTGCGGACGTAGGAGAGAGGTTGACCGGCTTTCGACATTGTACAATGTTGCATGCGAACTGGCCGCGAGGGACGAGGCCTGGTGTCTCCGGCGAGATGGGGCTGTTGGGAGAACAGGCGCGCGCTCCGACCTGCCAACTAATGGCTCGAGGAACGGCGTCTGGCCAAGGAAGAGGCTCATCGGCGAGCCAATGGATAATCGGGCGATTACTGGGTCCCGAGATGGCAATCTGGCAACCCTGACGACAACGGCCAACGGAAATGCTAGTCGCGGTTCCCTTTCCGGCAAGCGAATCGACAAGCGCGCGATGTCTTGGGCGAATCGAGGCGGATTTCACGTCCCGGCCCGGGCGAGGACCGGGGCAATAAGCGCGGGAGGTCGTGGATACAGGTCGCCTCTTCTCTGCAAGATCCCCTCGTGGAGAGCTTCTCGAGGATGGCGCGCGCTCCCATGGGGCGTTCTGTGTGGGTGGGAAACCAGGTTGGCCAGTCAAGCTGACCTAGAAGATCGAAGACGTGCAGAAACTACCCGCCGTGGGCTAGCACTGCCAGCATCGCGAGAGGAAAAGCTTGCAGCCCATCGAGGCCGTTGACACCGGCTGGGCGGTTACGGCTTGAGCGGAGTACGCGACGTCGCCGTACATATACATGTCGCTCTCCTCGATCTGACCATGGGAAAGTTCGGAATGATCTTCCTTGTCCAGCTCGAACATTTCAATCATCGCCTCGGCTTGCTCGCTCTCCCGGCAGAGCTGCAGCACGTTCTCAATATTACCACACCCGAACAAATCTCGGCGGCAGACTGAACGGAAGGAGAGAGTACGAGGTTGGGGCAGCAGAATCAGACAACGAACGGACGAAGAGAAAAGTTGGCACCTACGCACCTCGAGACAACCCCGCCTTCCCTTGCTTTCTTGTCTGTTGTTTGGTCTTTCCTTTTTTCTGTCCCTTGCTGGCATCATCGTCGCCCCCCGTCGTCACTTCTCCGGATAGCACTTAGCTTCCGACTACCCCGCCCGGCTTGTCACCGCTCATCTCGGTCGTTCTTCGCTGCAATCTCGAAAGCTTGACGCCCCTCTCTCAAAAAGTACACTGGGCGGATTCCTAGCGCTCACCCGCAGCTGCGGTTGACAAGCTTTGGTAAGGAGTTTGCGCTGTCCAATCGATGACCCCTGTACTAAGAATATGACTTTAGCGCTCTGCTGCTGCAGGTTCCAGCAGACACAGCCAATCACACCCGGGCCCTCTCGACCTCGCCAGCGGTTGAGCTGCCGACGCTATCACGATCCCGCAACTCCCTCTTCTGGCCTTTTTGCCCACACCGGCCAAATTAGCCCCCCCAGATCTGAGGCCTCAGAACGCCTCCAAAACCCCCGCTGCTTGTCACGGCCAATATTGCGCCCGACATCTAAGCGCTCTCTTTGGCGAGAGATCACTGCGGATTGCGGGTGAGTTGCACGCCTTTTTTAAATTTTCGTCCCCCATTCAAAGTTCCCCCGGTTTCCCCTCTCGGTCGTTCAACCCCTGGCGCCGTGTCTCTGCCCCTCCCGAAGCCACCTTTTTGCCCGAGCGGGAGAGTAGCGGGGCCTTGCTGCATCGTGTCACAACCTCTCAGAGTCTCAGCACCCCGAAAGCCCCAAGCGTTGACGCGGTGCAAATCCGAGCCACGCTAAGGCACCGCCCAGCATCTCAGCACACTTCCACTGCCGCCCAGGGCCCTGTCAAATCGTCGCTTCTCGCTTGTCCAACGACAGCACCCTGGCCTCCCTCCCCAATTTGCCGCCGTTCCAAGCCCCGCTGACTGGTTGTGCTGTCGCCTTTTTTCCCCCTTCAAAGCTCACACGCCAGACCCTGTTCTCTTTTTATTTTCATTCTCGCGTCTTTTTTTGTTTCTCACACTTGCCTAGTTTCTGGCCTCGTCCACCAGTCCCTGTCGCCTCTGACCCTCGTTTTCCAGACCACCCCACCCGACCACCATCCCTGGCGGCCAGTGTGATAAACAAACAGCACCGGTTTGCTGTTAGCCCCCCCGGATATTGCGAGGCGCCAGACCCTAGGAGCTCCAGCCCGCTGCTCTGGAATCCCAAGACGAACCGGGATACACACCAGGGTCTTAATCCTACCACCGTGGGCAACACTCTAGGTGCCAGCTCCCTGCGTTGTTTCGAGAGAGGCGAAGGCCCCTCCATCTCGCTCACCTAGCTACGGCTTCGTCATAAAATAATTCGCCCACCCCTCCTGCACCTCTCCCGCATTCTTCCCTCCAACTTCCCCCACTGCCGGTCACCTGTCTGCCCTCTACCACCGCACCTCGCCGCAGTAAAAGAGATCCAACGACCTAGTCATTCGCTTGACTAGACCACTCTTGCGACTCGATTTACACAGGACAGACAACACCAACGCCATCATGTCTGTCAAGCCCACTCTGTCGCTGTCGACTCCCGTCACAGCCAACTTCCCCAAGCACGCACAGTATCCGCCGTCGGCTACGGACCTCAAGTCGGCTATCTCGCTGCCATCGGCCATTTCTGAGAGGACTCCCTTGTCAGCCATCTCGCGATCGTCTGCTTTCCGCGATCCTCTTAGGTCTGGCCTCCCTTCGGCTGGCCTGCCATCAGCTGGGCCCTACAGCGCCACGCTCCGGCTCGATGAGCTCCAAAAGACGCCCATTACGCCCCCTGTGGCCTACTTGGACTTTCTTAAGAGCATGTCTCTTGTCTCGCCCTGCCTCGCCTCGCCGCCCCAGACCGGCAGGAAGATACTAAACAGAACCAGTACTGCCAGCACCGAGAGCGCCAGCAGCAATGCCAGTGACGGCTCGACGAGTTCGGAGGAATCCGAGAAAGAAAAGGGCGAGCAGATCGAGAGTGCGCCCTCGACGGCGCGGTCAGAGCTCAGCTGCGAGTGCCCTCACAAGGAGTCGGAGAAGGAGTCCAAGGAAGAAGACAAGACCCCTGGCAGGTCAAAGAGCCCCAGACCTGCGCCTATCAACACAAAGATGCCACCAACGCCTCGCGCTAACGCTGCGTATCCCCTCTCAGCTCCGCCCGGAGGCGCCGATGTCTTTCCGAGTCTCAGACTTCCGGCATCACCGGCAGTTTCTAACTCGGGTATCTACTCTCCACGTTCCCCACTCAGCGCAACTTCAGTAAAGTCGCCCTTCGACTGGGATGCGGCTCTGAAGTCAAGACGCTTTGCCGAGACGCCGGGGTCCGCCTGCAAGCGCCCCGCGCAGTCAGATACGCCGAACCCCACCACCCCTACGCACACCAAGAGAGAGTCTAGGTCCAGCATACGGCATATCCGCGAGGTGGTGACGAGGACGGTTACCTACACACCACGCATGAACCCCGCTCCCAAGGGAAAGCGGAGAAAGCTTGACAATGAGACGGCGGTCAGCTCATGATGGGCTGCCACTTCCGAGATCTAAACGGTGCTGGATTTCACCACACGCACCGGTTGGCAATTGACCGACCGACATTCCTTTGTAATTTTTACTGCATCTCAACTACACCACACCACACAACATACCCACCACACACAGCATGGACGACATCCGGAGGGAAGCTCCAAAGACATGTGGAATGACGGGAAGGGAAGGAAAAAAGAACTGACGGGCAAGGCGGACCCCCTTACGCTATGGGACAGACATTTATGATGCAAGGGAATGGAGTTTTTCCGGCGTTGCTGGGCGGCGTCTACAATTTTTTTTTTTTTGGTTTCTTTTGTTTTTAACGATGTTTCACACAACTCCTAACGGATTGGATTGGGATCGATACCAGGACAGGGGCGCAGAAGATACGGAAATGGATTGGTCATGAGGGAATGGGTTGTTGAATGAAGCTATTCCCTCGTGTGTAAGGTACAAAGTTAACCCATTCATTGATCACGAGCACAAATGGGAAAACACAATATTCTCCATTACTTGAGTTGAGCATGTTTGTTTGTGATGCACTTTTTTGTTTGTGTGTTTTTGCTGGCTGTGCCATGGCCTAGGTGTGGGCCTTAGTTGGACGAATCGACTGGTGCACCGAGCTGTAAAAACGTGTAGAAACGCATCTGCGTCACTTGTTTCCTTGTGGTCTTGTGCTTGGATTGGACATGCACACGCGGGTCCGGGCTGCTGCGGCCTGTGTTTATTGACAGCGTTGGTCAAAAGCGACCCGACCCGACCTGGCCAAACTAACTTGGGTCTTTGCAAATGTCTCTGTTGGTGACGAGATGTGTGCTGCGTGACTTGTGACTTGCGCTGTGACTTGACGTGACGTGACGAGTGATGAGCGGGAAGGGGCTGCAACCACACTTGGTGCGGGAATCAGTACCAGTGATGGCCGTGGGGCACGGCGGTCTGGAGATCGGAGTCCAGACTGGGATGTGGAATTCTTTTCCTATCTGTACACTGTTGTAAAGGTTTGTCTGGTCTGGGTCGTGAAAGTCTAGCGTCCCCGCATCCGGTCAATCAGTGGACTAAAAATGTACGGATATCAGAGACCGGAAAGGGAAGCGGGAAATACAAATCTTCACAAGGACGGCCCAATGAGGGAATCCAAGACTGACCAGCCTGGGTCTTTACCAATGTCAAATCATCACTACCCTACTTGGAATCCATAGAATGTAGTGTAGATCAATCAAGTACACAACAATGAACAATGAACAATGCCTTTCACGAATGCAGGTATTCCCGATTCAGCAAGCAACACAACCACAACGCAACCCACACCTTCTCCAAGCCCTGGGAAAACCAAACTAGTGTACTCCGAATGTGATCTTCAAGATCTCGATAATCTACAACCAACCCCTTGCGGATTGTACTGCGCTGCACCACACTACACTTTCCCAGTCGCACGGCATTTCCTTGCACCTTCCATCATCAACCAGACCCCGAAGGCAATCATATCCTCCTGTTTTTATTTAAAATAGAAATAGCAACAGTTAACGAACCTGGGAAAACTGGCAGCTCGCAGGGTACAAAAGAGCAAACATGCAGGCTGTGATCACCATACCTTCATTCGCTCCCTCACCGCAACCAGAAAGAACCCCGCGGAGTGCAGCCCTCGACTACCACCACCACCACCAGCACGTTTTACTAGACGTAGTACAGCGGGCCTTTGAGTTTCTCTTCAGCGCCCAGCGTCCACCTCGACCATCCAGAGCCCTCCTGCCAGTCGAGTGCTATTCCGTCCAAAAAAGCATAGCGCAATCCCGCCCGCATGGCTCCGCGGTCTGGGCCCGCGAGGGGAGGGAAAATGTGACCAGGGGATGAAGCCCCGTGGTTGGTCACCCTCCAATTCTTGGCAGTTTTCATAGTGGTGGTTAAGCGCCCAGCGCTGGGGGCCTGTGTGGGAACAGAGTGACGAGATGCTGGGCGGGCAGGACGAACAAGGGTGTCGGATCTGCATCCCGCGACATGATTGGTTCGGGTAGTGGAGCAGGGGGAACGGGAGGCGGGATTTGGGGGCAGGCGAGAGGGTGTTGCTAAGCGCCGGGCTTTTGGGGACAGAACACATTGAACAGGAAAGAATGCGATGTGACACCCGAAAGGGCGAGGGGGGTTGGGCATTGGATCGATATTGTGATTCCCGACACTCTGACATACGGAAGAGGAGAAAGAAAAGGTTTAGTGCTGAAAGGGGCCTCTCCGCGGTGAGGGCATCGCTGTCCAACCAGAGGAGAAAACTGCGGGGTGGCCAAGGTGAGCTGAAAGAGGACAATCTTCAGTGTGCAACCTTTTTGCAGAAAAGGCCATCACCGTTGCAATGCGCAACCAGTCGGCAGCAGACCTGTGACCTCAATGTCCAGCAGAACCCGAAGTTGGTTCGAGTCTGCCTCGTCTCCCCCGCCACGGTGTCCGTCGTCGGGGCCTGCATCTCTGCATCTGGGCATCTCGCATCGTATCGAAATTAAATTGACCACGATCATGTATTTTGCCCACTACCCATTTCGCAGCGCTTGCTTGGCAGTCCGGTAGACAGTTCCACGAGTCCAGTTCAGGCAGACGTTCCAACCCTGGCCAAACTTGAAACGGCAGCCCTCAGGGGTTGAGGTGATGCGCCGCAAATTCGATGTTTCCATCGAAGGTTTCGAAACAATGCCTTCTGCGATCCACGAAGCTATTTTTGGCTTCAAACCAATCTCCTGGAGCACCAACGCCGTCGGTTTCCCACGTGCGAGGTGCGGATGCGTGTTGGCGCGACCCTGGGAATTGAGCTTTCCCCGCCCCCAGAAGAATGTTTCCCGAGATTGAAACTCATTCAACTAGACATGCTTGCCTCACCTCGCAGCGACGGCCCGCAGCGAAGTGCGGGTGGAGTGGAGCAAGCACGCTGTGGGATAGCATCGGGGTTGCTATTTTCATCACCACATCGACAAGGCCGTCCGTCTGTCTCGTCTCGTCTGCTGCCCATCAGTTCAGCCAATCGTCTTGACTTCTTTCGCGACGGCGTTGCACAACGCAACTCGGATCCCCGCTCCCGTGAGGACGTGAATCCACAGTCTCTGTGTGTCGCTGAGCCGGTCGTTGGCGCTCTTGACCTCGGAGAACATGACCTCGCGCTTGTCTGCATCGTCGCTTCCAGCCGCCGTCGTCCTCCATAGCACAAGATCTGGGACCCCACCTCCTCGAGATTTGTAGTCTTGCGCCATCACCTTACAGACCGCCGCGAGCGCCGCACCGTCGAAGCAGCTTACAAGTTCCGCCAGGTCTTCAATATCAAAGTCCCAATTTAGTCCCACGACACATGTCCGCTGATCCCGTTCCCGCTCATACACCACCCTTAGCAGCCTCTCGGCCTCGCCGTTGGCAATATCCACGAGCCGGTGGCTAATTTCGCTCGCCCTCGCTGGGTAGAACGCGTCTGTGTGGAGATCGAGCGGACACGTCTGGAACGCCGTCTGGAAGACATTCGGGATATAGACGAACAGAATGTCGAAGAACAGGTAGGCGAACAATGTCCGTAGAATTCCGCCCTCGCTGTGATAGCCCTTCCAGCCTTGGGTGCGGTAGTACGAAAGGCACATCTCCTCCACGTTGACATGCAGCGGTGCCCCATCTTCGTCCGGCTCACCCAGCTCGTCGAGCCAGAGTGTCTTGGCACTTAGGCCGCGACCTGCCTTGCCTTTGGCGTCTGCGTCCTCCCGAACCAATTGGATGCCTTGGACCGTGTGCTCCTCAGGGCGACGAAGCTCGACATGGCCGAAATCGTGTTGTAGACGCCGCGGAATACGTAACCTCCTCTCGAGCTTGAGTAAGCGCTTCTGCAAGTCGTAGTGGTAAATCAAGTGGCAGTCCCGATCTTGGAGGGCTGACTCGCAGGTTGTCGCAGCGATGCGGTGCCAATGTTTCTTCTGTGTGTTGGGATCGGGTGATATAGGATTTACGTCAACCTCCCACATGTAGCGCTCTTCCAGAAGTGCCTTGCGTTGGTACCAAGACCCTCGCCGCCCAGGATGAAAGAGTCGCTGGCTTAGTAACTCGGTCAGAAGTTCGTGTTCGTCTCGGTACATATGCAGCCGACCAAGAACGTGGGCTGTCTTGTGGGCGATTCTTGTGTATGCGTGACCCGCGTTGAAGCGCCGGAGATAGCCGCCCTCCCTGAACTCGTAGACGTAATACTCTTTGTGCTGCTCTTCGCGGAGGAGTTCCCGCCACCGTTCTGAAATGGCCTCGAAAACTTCTACCACTTTGCGGAATCCCTCTTCCCCAGGTGGGCCGTTGAGCTCAAGAGCCTTGTCCACCTCAAACTCCATCCGCATCGACTTCTCGAACTCGAGAAGGTCTCGTCGAGACTTGAAGATGTCTGATGACCGGCACACTATGTAACTGGGAAAATTCCTGCGCGATATCTTGGCCAGAATAATGGTCGTGAGCGACTTCTCCGTCCATTCGGTGGACCTGTAGAAGACAAGATGGACACGCTCAAAGAGTTTGAAAATATTCTCTGACAGCCTGATCAACGGCCCGGTGGTAGCAAGGATCTTGGCGAGGAAATGAGTATTTCGATTCATGTCCTGTTTCTCCGGGTTGCCATCTCGCGACAAATTGTTCCTGGAGTCGTCTGATGCATCAGTGTTGGACCGTTTGAGTCCTAAAGACAACAGTCCAGTCTGGCGGGAGCTCATTCGACAGAAAGCCTTGAGTAACTCTGCTTTGTTCTTCCCCTGTACCTTGGCCTCTTTCGCGAGAATTTTTAGCTCATCTAGGCTGAGCAGGGACGCGGCTTCTTCAATCATCGTAATATATGACCCGGAATCATCGGCGAAGGTGAAGGAGTCACTGAGCTTCCAGCCCTGACTCTCGTCAACGGCCTCCGCTTCAGAAACCAAACCCACTTCCGGCAAATTCCGATTTTTAAGCAGATTCTTGATAGCAAGATCGATGTCGGAGACATCATTATAATAGCGCAATCGCTCGATACGGTGCCACGAGGCAGTCTTCCGCAGGAAAAGACGTACATATCTGCAATGTGTCAGTCTGTTTCGGCATTCTTCTTTGGGGGGACAAACAGGTACTGGGACTCATAGTTCAATCCTCTCCACTCTTCGAAAACACGCTTCTCCTTGTCATCGAACAAGTGGCTTTCTTCTTCCAGGACAGTTTCCAGCGCAAGGTTGAATGCGTCGACGTAGATGGAGCTCTTCCCACGGACCCAGTTGCGATTTTCTATTCTCGACCCCACACCGTCGGTATCCTGAAGATCTGACTCCGGAGTATGAGAAAGTTGAGACGCTCGCATGGTCTCGTATTCCTCAATGGCCTGCGTGTCAGTCGCGACGGCGGGCAAGGAGCTCTCAAAGGCGGTCTTGCCCCGCGGTAAAAGGGATTGGTCCTCGTCACTCAGATCGTCGGTGCCTTCTTGTGCATCTTTGGGCCGTTCGCCCAGAAGCGGGAGGACATCGTCTTCGCAATCCTGGTCGGTTGAGCCCTCTTCCTCGTCACTGTCTTTGACCTTTTTGACGCGGGAGTTCTTGACAGGCGGCCCCTCCCGCTTTTTGTTGATGCTCTTTGACTTGGAGACCAGCGGCGGCCGAGAAGTGGATGGTTTGGATCTCTGGACGAAGCGATCCATAATGTTGTTCAGCCCAGAATCTGGTCGAAGCCCGAGATGTTCAGGAAATCCGAAACAAAAGAAAGAGCTTCAATCCGGAAGCGACTCCAAAGCTATCGCAAAACCATTAAATAAAAGCATCGTGCAGATGCTTAACCACCCTGGTCAGGGTTGTTCTGGCCGATTTCAGGCAGAAAGCCAAGTCGCGACTGTCCCCCGAATTGACAGGGCAGAGCGCGACGCGGGCCCTCATTGCGCAGCAACTGCCCACCGCGCAATCCCGTGACCTCGCGGGAGGAATCACCAATCAAGGGCCCACTTTCTCTTTGCGCACCTCTCCAGCAAGCTTGGCTCTAAAGCTTCAGGTTTCAGCACCACATCTACCCAAGCTCTCTCCCCGGCACCACGTCTCAGCTGTGACTAGCCAGCCAATTGCGCGACCGCACCCTGCTCAATTGATCATGTCGGACCAGGTCCCTCCCCCTCAAGCCACCGAGGCCGGCCTCGCGGCCGCGAACCTCCCCGATGGACCTCACCCCGCAACGCCGCACCTCGAAGTCCCCGCGGGCGGAAGCGGTATTCCCATTGACCCTGCCCTGGAAGGAGCGAGCGCCCCCGAGGCCGCTGCTGCTGCTGCACCTGCAGCGGAGATGACAGTGATCACCACCAGCAATGATGTGACCATGACTGACGCAGCGGTATGTTATTTTTCTCTTTCTCCACTCGGTCCAGTCCTTCCTTCGCTCCTCAGTCATTCGTATTTCTATGCATCCCAGATCAATACAAAATTCTTGTCCGACTAAGCTAACCACCCACGAACAGCCCATCCCTCCACCCCATCCAGCCGTCCCTGCTCAAGCCCAATCGCAAAGCAACGCTCCGTCTCCAATCCCCGCGCGTGTCAGCACCCCCGTGCGCAACGGAGCCAATTCAGTAGCCAACGGCGAAGGTGGCGAGCGCTCCCGCGCAGCCTCGGCGCATCCTGACTCGGCCTTCACGATGCCGACCGAGGCGCCTGTCCATGGAGCACCAGTGAGACAGTACCTGAATACCAAAGTTACGGGAGTGTTGCTGGAGGGCATGAAGATCATAGCCAAGGATCAGTGAGTTCTCAGGTGACAAATGGTGGTTTTGACTTGGTGGAGCTGACAAGAGTTGATAGGCCCACGGATCCCCTGCGTGTGCTGGGAGAGTATTTAATCATGAGATCGAAGGAGCTTGAGAACCTGGCTTGAGAGACGACGATGGGACGGGCATGTAACAGTACGGAACGGAACATCATGGATTAATGGGTGGGGACATTCTGATTTTATTGGTTGCATGGAGTTTTGGACGGGCAAAAAAGTCTAGCCGAGATACCAATTGCATTTTTCAATTTCCCCCGTCGTCACATCATCTGCTTCCTAATGAACTCGTCGTTTTCAGTCCAAATACTGTGCGCATTGGAGTAAATCTAGAATGCAAGTTTCCTTTCCATTCCCCAACTCCCACGACCGGGCTTGATACCTGCGGCCATGCTGCAAAGAACCAGAATCCGATAAGTCATGACCGCTCCGACGCGGTGTCACCTTTCTCGACAGCCCTCACGCTTAAGCAACGATGGTGCTGGCAGTGGAGCTCTCGTACTTCCAGGTAGGGGGAAGGACGCCGACGGACTTGTAGTAGCGAGCCAGACGGTGGATACGCGACTCGATCAGGATGAGGCGGAACTTGGAGTCTTTGTCCTTGCGGTTACGCTCCAGGTGCTTGCGGACGGAGACAGCCTAGGAGGAAGTATTAGTGTATCAAACTTCAACAATCAAGACAGCCAAGGCTCTTACCTTCTTGATCAGGCAGAACAGATCCTCAGGGAGGGTCGGTGCAAGGCCTGATTCATCACTCTGTCAGCCATTTGACCAAGCAGAGGCATTGAGGTTGTTCCCATCTCCTTCTCCCAATCCCATCCATCATGTGGAGAGAGGTATTGGAGAGGGGCTCACGTCAACGGTGATGCCCCAGAGATATTCATTGTTCCTTCTCTTGTGATCCTTCTTTTTTCTCTCGAATGTGCTCAAGACATACCATTACTCTTCAGGATACGGAGAATGCGGTTGCCTACCGAGTTCCCAGTTAGCTTTCCTTATGTCCTTGTCCCACCTCTCTCCAAAATTCGCAGAACATACCAGTGACAACCCGGACCTGGGCAACACCGTGGGAGTCACGGAGGACAACACCAATCTGGGAAGGGGTGGCGCCCTTCTTCGCGAGCTTGCAGATCTGGTCAACGACCTGCTCGGGGGTGGTCTTGAGCCACGAAGGCGGGTTGCGCGAGTAGGGGATGGCGGAGCTGGAAATGCCCTTTCCCTTGGAGTGAAGACGACCCATTGTGAAAGAGGTTTTTGTTTTTGTCGGCGGGGGGGAACGGGTTGTCGGAAGGGCGCGCCGTGCGTTGGGTGGGAGAGATGGTCGTCGAGATGTTTTGCGCCTGCGAAGATTTAAGGCGGGACGCAGATTATTCGATTGTGTGGGTGGAAAAATTGCTGCTTGGGTTAGGGTCGCGTTGTGATTGGATTTACGGCTCAATGTGGAGCTTAGTCACGTGCTTGTGGGTGTGATCTTCGATAACAAAACTCAAGCTGGATTTTAGCTCCTTTTTTTCCCCTTCCACGCAACAACCTCCCTCAATCTTTGCCAACTTGCCGGCTAGCATTCCTTTGAGGCGTATCATGGGGGCATGATTACTTGATGTTTCCAACTGCCCTCCGGAGATGTTCGGTTTTCTCGGTGCTTCATTGAAAGCCGCTAAAGAGAATCCAACCAGAGTCGCATGTAGCGCATTCGCAACACTCTCATCTACCCAGGACGCTCCCCATATCTAGGACTTCTAGCACGCCACATCAACTAACATCCACCATGTTCCCAGCTTTTTACATTTGGTAAGCTCTTCAACTTTGTACCTCCTCCCGCCCTCTTCAATGATGACCAACAACATTTATTTTATTCTGGTACCTCTTATGTTAGGGTTCCTCGGAACCCAATGAATGAACTTGACTTCTGACTATTTGGGCCCGTTTACACCTCTGTTGCCATACGTCAAAGGGGATCTGTGCTAACAGCATCGCAGATATTACCAGACTTGATTCTCCAGATTGAATTGGTGACCTTAGGACACGAATGTGTGACCTTTGGCATATTAGTATCTGTCGACTGGGTGGCAAGTGGCAGTTTCAAATGACACACAAGATTCAGTACCAGATAGAGTAAATTGATACCGGAGACCCTGACGAGACCTTCTTGAGACCCTGAGCTTGAAGTACTAGAAAAATGCCACATACGTGACAAGACTGCGTTTTGACCTGTTTTCCGTTGCCCACTCAACATGTGTGGCATCATCCTAGAAATAATTGTACACGGCAGAAACATTTCTTTCCTCCCGATTGATTCTGGCTTGCCCTTTTAGGCTAGATGTTCTCTTACCAAGCGCTCACGTCAAAATTCTCCTGTTGCAGTATTAGTTTGAGTCCGTCTTTACGAGCTGCGATGTAGCTGGACTCACCTCTGAGAAATACGTTGTTACCACAGTGCGGTCGGAGAATTTCCGCCCGGCCAAGGCCTTGAGAGCCTTGGTTGCCGACTCAGGGGTGTCAAACTTGATGTAAATCTTACCAACACCTGCAGATTGCCTACTGCCGCCCACTGGCCGAGGGATCTTGAGGGAGATGATCTTGCCAAACTTCCCGCATTCAGCCTCGATATCCTCACGAATTTCTAGGGCATACAAGTCAGCGTGAATGCAGAGAGGGATCATTACACAGGTTCTTACCCTCGTAATCATCGTTGTCCATCAACTCTTCTGGCGTAACCATGTTGAGGAGCTGAAGGACGCGGCTGACGTCGCCGTCAATGGCGGTTGTGCCGGCGAGCATGGACATGGCATTGACGCCCATTTCACCAGCGACTTGGGTGATCCCTATGCTTGCTTTTTGAACTCTGAGGCAGTGGTCTCCGAGCATCATTTTGTCGAGACCTTGGATCGCCACCGGCGTTACTGAGGGGTCAACATATTCAAGGAACGCAATACCCTTCATAGAGTCAGCAAATTCGATCGTACAAGTAAGAGATGGACATGATACAACATACCCTCGACTCGTCTGTGCTCTTGTCTTTGACCAAAACAAACGACTTCAGCTTGCCAAAGCTGACGAGAAGCTCCATGACCTGGTCTTCTGTGAGATTGGATGGAATGCTAGTGACGCTGATCTTGTTCGGGCTATCAATAACAACGCTCGAAGGAACATCAGAATCAGGATCATAGTTTGGATCTTCGACAACCGCGGGAACAATGTAGTCCTTAGGTCGGCGGATGTGTAGGCCTCGCGGGCCTGCTCCGTTGCCGTTGCCGTTGTGAATGTCATCGGCATCCATCATTACGCCGTCAAGCGCAAGCGCAACAGTAGCATCGGCACTGCTCTTGAACTCGACCATAGCAAACGTGTTTTCGGGCGAGACCTGGGCGGCTAGGCAGGGATCCGAGATGTCGATGACGTTCAGACCGTTGAGTTGCAGGTTGAAGAACTGCACCAGACTATCCTCCGTGACAGAAGATGGCAGGTTTGTGACAACCAGCCGTTTACTCTGGCGAGAGTTGGCTGGCTTGAGGGCAGCATTACTGACAGCACCACCTGGTTGGTTCATCATGGCTTGAAGCTTGGTTGGGTCCATAGTCTGTTGTCGCGGCGCGCCTGGAAGCGGGAACATGCCTGACAGCTTCGCCTGCTCAGCGGTTACATTGTCATATCCGAGAGGCTTTATGTCCCATTGTGTTAGACGCCGTCTCCGATCGAGAACTGGAACAACATCGGTCAGATCTGGCGTGGGTTCCCGCTTCTTGGGAGGAGGTGACGCGCTGCGCCGGCGTTCCCTCTCTTGCTCTCGATCGCGCCCACCGGCTCTCGCCCGACGGTCGTCCAAGTCGCCGCGGTCGCCTCTGTCCCGACGTCTGCCACCATCATCGTCGTCTCGTCTTCCCGAAGCTCGACCTGCGCCCCGATCGCGATCCCATTCCCGATCGCGTTCGGGGCCCCGGCGGTCACGGCCCGAGTAGCGATCTTCACGCTCACGGTCTCTATGACTGCGACTGGATGAATAGGCATCGACGTCGCCGTCTTCGCGGCGCGATCTGTTTCGGTATTCGGGAGAGCGGGATCGTCTGCGGCCACTGCCTCGATCACCCCGGTCGCGATCGCCTCGTTCACGTCGATCGTCTCGGTCGCGTCTTGATGACTACGGCACAGTTAGTTTAAATGCGCAAGAGCATCAACGTGGGGGGGAAGAAACAACGTACCGAATATTCGCCTCGCGACGAGCCATGTCTGCCGCCGTCTGCATTCTGCAAGTTAGATCCGTCCGAAAATCACAAAGGAAGCGGGACCAACCTCGCGAGGAGTAATTATCCCCGTTCATGGTGACTGTTGTCGGCAACGGTCAAGATTATGATGTGGAATATTGGATGCGGAGGAGCTTAGAGTTCGGTCGAGTGACGGTTCAGCAATTGCCTAGAAATGCCTGGTCGCGAGGCTGGAACTTTTTTGGTGGTTCCCCTGGGTTGCTTTTGCCTGCCGATCTAGCCAACTATGGACTAGCGCCGATTGCCTCAACCACCAGCATCTACCGAGTCCAGCGCAACGACCCAGCTGATGAGTGGCAACGGTTGATGAGAAGTCGATGCTGTTGAGCTCGGAGTTGGAATTTGTGATAAACCTTACTTTAGCTAGCCGTTTCCTCCTTTTTACAAAACCGCGGTCCTAAAACTCATCTTGTAAAAACCTCTCTGTTATGAGGCTGCCAAACGTGAGCGACTGGAGAACGCTCCCCCTGAGTCTCACTGAGCTCTGCATCGACACAACACTGCGCTGCGGACAGTCTTTTCGATGGCGAAAGTTGAAGGACGAATGGTTTGTCTTCCCGATATTATAAACTCACTCACCGTCCATCGGAGTTTTTTTCTTTTTTTCTGACAGCGGCCAATTATCTGGCTAGGCACTGTGTTCTCCAAGGCCGACTGCTCTCACTGAAGCAGGATCCCACCCATCTCCACTACCAGGTGACCTGGCCCAACAATAACGACAGCAGCATCAGAGATACATCATCTCAAGATGACACTGTCTCCCTTCTGCACAACTACTTTGCCCTATCCCACTCACTCTCATCTCTGTACGAAAAATGGACGGCCTCGGACGCCAACTTCGCACGGCGTGCCCCAGCCTTCACGGGGATCCGCATTCTCAACCAAGACGCCTGGGAAACCCTCGTAGCATTCATCTGCTCCAGCAACAACAATATCTCCCGTATCAGCCAGATGGTACACAAGCTTTGCATCTACTACGGGCCCTATATCACCAGTATCGACGGCGAGGCCTTCCACGACTTCCCCCGTCCCGACGCCCTGAGTGGCGCCAGTGTAGAATCCCATCTGCGCGAACTGGGCTTCGGCTACCGCGCAAAGTACATTGCCGAGACTGCCCGAATCGTGACAGCGGAAAGACCTCTAGACTGGCTACTCCGGCTGCGGAACCCCGTGATTCCCGCCCTAGATGCCGCCGAGCGCAATTTTGATGACAACGGTAAAACCCCAACCTACAAAGAAGCGCACGAAGCTCTCCTAGGGCTATCCGGCGTCGGCCCTAAAGTCGCCGACTGCGTCTGCCTCATGGGCCTCGGCTGGGGCGAGGCCGTCCCCGTCGACACGCACGTCTGGCAGATTGCGCAGCGCGACTACAATTTCGGCAAAAACAGCGGTGGTGCAGGCAAAACCAAATCATTTTCCAAGGCCATGTATGATGCGGTTGGGGACCATTTCCGGAAAATCTGGGGTCCCCAGGCAGGGTGGGCACAGAGCGTGCTGTTTACTGCGAATCTCAAGTCCTTTGCGGAACAGGCCACGAGGGCCAGGAATGCTGTTGTTGCTACTGCTGTGGAGGGCGGGGAAGCCCCAGTAAAGGCTGAGATGGAACAGCCAGCGATAGTTGTGGTCCCTAACGGGCGCTCGAAGAAACGAAAAGTTGAGGCGGAGGTGCTGGTTTCGAAAGTTGAGGCAGAAACGGCGTCCGGACGCAGGACTAATCGGCGTGCTTCGGTCAAAATCAATGATGAAATCTATGAGGAGTCGACAAAACAGACGAAGGGGCTGAAGGAAGAGTCGGCAGCCTCGCTTTCCGGTGTAGTGTCTGAAGGCGCGGACGCAGTGCGGAGGAGTAAACGTAGGAGGACGCGGGTGTGAGGCGCCGCTACGGCAGAAGCAAGCACCGTTTTATTCACTCCGTAGTCTGTTGGGTGTTCTGCCTCAATGTCACTATTCCTGCAAGCCTCACGCAGTTATCTCTCAGATCTCTCAGGGTTGGGCCGCCGAAATGCAATACATTCGATCATGCCATGTAATTTGCTTTCTGTGCCGCCAGTTACCTGCTTAGTAACCCTACTTTCCACTCTCGCAATCCGCGTTCCTTCTCTGGCAATAAAAGATTACTCTCATCAAGATGCTGGATGACCTTGCCGATGGCATCGGCTGGAAGGTTTATTTCCTGCGCATCGCAGTTCATCCCCTCAAGCATACGATCTGCTTGCTCTTGACTGGTGAGTTGATACAGGAGTTTGATAGCCGGCGTAGACTGGGCCGTGGCACTCGACGAATAGACTATGCCGCTGTTGAGCACCCAGATGTAAATAGCCTTGGATTTGCCTTCCTGCGCATCGCCTATTGGGGTTATAAGTGACTTTGACGAGCCTGTCCGCGCAATTGTGGACGTTAATGTGGCTGCTAGACATTCCGGAATCCCAGGCAGCGCATTCGACACTGATTTAGATGACACCTGCCATTTGAGCAGCGTAACGGCCGCAGTTCTAAAGTTGAAGTAACCAAGTTGGGCATGACATGAGGAACAGAATATGTTCAGACTCCTGGACTGTGTTTCCATCAAGTCATTTCTATTTGGCGACCCTTGGGCGAAACCGGACAGAGAAAACTGATGCTAGTGTCAGCGACTGACTGACATAGCTGCGAGCAAAATCGTACGAAAGCATGTTCCTCTGCTAATCCCAGAACATTCTGGACTCCCAAATGATCTGGTGAAAGATGGAGGGTCCGTCATCCACGCAAAAGAACAAACCCACACCTCGGCAGGGTTCGCTGACAATCGCGATGGCCCATCAGGGAAATGACAGGACTCGATGTTGGGCATTTGTATCGGTAACCACGCCATTGAAAGGCCTCAGCCGACCCGGCTACCTTCTTGATGCCCCTACAAGGGACATGTAGAAAACGCAAGGACTGGAAAAGGAGACGTTGACGTTGCTGTCAACTTACCGTGATGCCATCGCAGTCTGCCTCGGCGAAGAGGAGGGTTGTGAGATCAACAAAGCCAACACCCTTCTGTGCCGAGATGGTTGAAGACGCTCCATAACCTCTTGACGCCAGACTGGCTTCATCCGCTTTCGCATTATTATGTGCGTGAGAGTGGTTATGACCAACGTCTGGTTTATGGCAATGCCAAAATTCCATCATCTCGGCCCAATTTTCGCTCGGGAGGTCTTTCCAAACCACAGAGTCAGGCTTGACAACAGAAACCCCACATTGTCTACAGCTAACCCCAGAGGCTGCTTCGAGATCAGTAGCCGACCATAGAGTCATGCCCTGTTGAAGGGTGGGATTTCGCGAGAGGTAGTCCGCATCGACTGGCAATCGTAGCGACAGGGCCGTTGCACCTGGCTTTTGAATCGGCAGCATCGAAGGGGCGATTGCTGCCTTGGTGGGGAGCTTCAAGTGACGGGTTTGACCACGGTGGGAAAGCGCAAAGTCGAAGCCATCGGCGGCAATCATTGCGTGGGTGGATTCATCGCCTGGCGTGGGGAGGGTCGCTGCCAGCGAAATCTGGCGAATGTTAGACAACAGTTCGGCGTACACTGCAATATCCGCCGCCATGGCTCCCAAGAGTACTAGAAAGATCGTGGCCCTTTGGCTACGCGTTCCATCTTTGTTGCTGAGGAACCTTGGGATTGGCAGTGGATGGGGCGGAGCATTAATGCGCTTACCTAAGGCTGTAGCTTATCTGAACGCCACCCAGAGCTGCCCAGCCTAGGCGCTGCAGCCTTGTCGCGCTGCACGTCTCGCCTGAGCCGTGTCAAAATTTCCATCGCATCCAATCTCAGCCTCCAACGCTCCATCGACAGTTATTCTGCGCAACTCACGACATCACGCCTCCCGCATCGAATCGACACGAATGAGATACCCTACTGTCATGAGCGCTGTGCTACCCGGCCTTGACCATGTCGGACGCGGAATTTGAGCAGATCAGGCGGCTGCAGGCGGAGCGCAACGCCGCAGCCGATGCGAAAAAGGGTTCTCGGACCTTCGATCCCGCCAACCAGCGTGCTGACTCTTCCACCAAGGCCAAGCTTGGTGAAGTCTGGGACACGGAACTCTACGAGCGCGATTCCACCGACAAATTTGCCGGCTACCACACCACTCTTCCCGGCGCCGATGGCGACGAAGACGATGAAATGGAGGACGCCAACTCCGGCCGCCGCCTGGTCGGCCAATACACAGCAACGCGTGCCCAGATCGACGAGTTTGCACGCGGCAGCGGTGTTGAGGAGGAGGATATACTGGCCGGAAGGGGAGAGCGCGGCAATCGTATTACGGACCGCGAGACCGACTACCAGAAACGCCGTTTCGATCGCGTCCTGACTCCCACGCGCACCGACCCATTCGCTGCGAACCGCCAGGCCGGCGTAGACGAAGGTGAGAGCTACCGCGACATCATGAAGCGGCGCGAGCTTGAGAGGGAGGAAGAACGAGTGCGCCGAGCCATCGAACAAAAAGTGATGGACGGCCCGATCGAGGAACATCAACCCACGCTCATCGACGCCGCCGACAAGGAGAACCAGGACGCAGGCTCGACAGAAGTAGCCGCTGCAGGTCGAAAGCGCAAGAAGAGGTGGGATGTAGCCTCGACAGGCGAGGCAGCAGCACCAACAGTGGAAGAGTCGAAAAAGAGGTCAAGGTGGGATCAAGCTCCCGCCGTTCCGACGCTGGGAGGAGGCGACGCGAAAAAGAAATCGTCGAGATGGGATCAGGCTCCCTCCGCGACACCTATTGGCAACCTTGGCCTTGCCACCCCTATGCACCCGTCTCAAACCCCAGTGCTGCCCTCTGGATTCGGCACAGATGCTGGTCGATATATGCCCATCAGCGACGAGGAGCTCGACGCGATGCTTCCCGGCCCCGATGAGGGTTACAAGATTCTCGACCCACCTCCAGGATATGCCCCAGTTAGGGCACCAGCGCACAAACTGATGACGGCACCGACGCCAGCTACTGGTTTCATGATGCAAGACCCTGACAGTGTCCGCCTCAGCGGCCAACAAATGCCAAAGGAAATCCCGGGTGTTGGAGATCTCCAATTCTTCAAGCCTGAGGACATGGCCTACTTTGGCAAACTCACTGACGGCTCCGACGAAGACAGCCTTAGCGTGGAGGAATTGAAGGAGAGAAAGATCATGCGGCTCCTCCTGAAGGTCAAGAACGGTACTCCTCCCATGAGGAAGACTGCGCTCAGACAGCTCACAGATAATGCTCGAAACTTTGGCGCCGGGCCGCTATTCAACCAGATCCTGCCACTCCTCATGGAGAAGACGCTGGAGGACCAGGAGCGCCATTTGCTCGTCAAGGTCATCGACCGCATCCTGTACAAGCTTGATGACATGGTCCGTCCCTATGTCCACAAGATCTTGGTTGTTATCGAACCGCTCTTGATCGATCAGGACTACTACGCTCGAGTCGAAGGTCGTGAAATTATCTCTAATCTCAGCAAGGCAGCGGGCCTGGCTACCATGATTAGCGTTATGAGACCAGATATCGACCACGTCGACGAATACGTGAGAAATACCACTGCCAGAGCATTTGCCGTTGTTGCTTCGGCGCTTGGCATTCCCGCCCTCCTCCCCTTCCTCCAAGCCGTGTGCCGAAGCAAAAAGTCATGGCAAGCTCGCCACACGGGTGTCAAGATTGTGCAGCAGATTCCTATTCTCATGGGGTGTGCCGTTCTGCCACATCTAAAACGCCTCGTTGATTGCATCGGACCCAATCTGAATGACGAACAGACCAAGGTGCGTACCGTCACGAGTCTTGCCATCGCAGCATTGGCGGAAGCATCAAATCCATATGGTATCGAAAGCTTTGATGATATATTGAACCCTCTCTGGACCGGTGCCCGGAAACAGCGAGGCAAGGGCCTAGCCGGTTTCCTCAAGGCCGTCGGCTATATCATCCCCTTGATGGATGAGGACTATGCCAACTATTATACGAGTCAGATCATGGAGATTCTCCTGCGTGAATTCTCTTCACCTGACGAAGAAATGAAGAAGGTTGTGCTAAAGGTCATCTCGCAATGCGCAGCTACTGACGGTGTGACGGCTGGCTACCTCAAGGAGCATGTCCTGGATGAATTCTTCAAGAGCTTCTGGGTCCGCCGCATGGCGCTCGACAAGCGCAACTACCGTCAGGTGGTAGAGACGACGGTTGATATTGGTCAGAAAGTTGGCGTTAGCGAGATTCTGGAGAGGATCGTAGGCAACCTCAAAGACGAGAGCGAGGCGTACCGCAAGATGACTGTAGAGACAGTTGAGAAGATCGTGGCTTCCCTTGGTGCCGCCGATATTGGCGAGCGACTTGAGGAACGGCTGATCGACGGAATCTTGCATTCATTCCAAGAGCAGAGCGTCGAGGACATTGTCATGCTCAACGGATTTGGGTCCGTGGTGAACGCACTTGGCACTCGCTGCAAGCCCTACCTTCCCCAGATTGTCAGCACCATTCTCTGGCGCCTCAACAACAAGTCGGCAACCGTGCGACAACAGGCAGCTGATCTAGTCTCACGGATTGCCATGGTCATGAAGCAGTGTGGCGAAGATGCCCTGATGGGAAAGCTCGGCATCGTCCTTTACGAATACCTCGGCGAAGAGTACCCAGAGGTGCTAGGCTCCATTCTGGGGGCCCTCCGCTCCATTGTCACGGTGGTAGGCATCAGTCAAATGCAGCCGCCGATTAAAGACCTCCTTCCCAGACTCACCCCAATCCTCCGCAACCGGCACGAAAAGGTGCAGGAAAACACAATCGACCTCGTCGGCCGTATTGCAGATCGAGGCCCTGAGAGTGTGAATGCCCGCGAGTGGATGAGGATCTGCTTCGAACTGCTCGATATGCTCAAGGCTCACAAGAAGGGCATTCGTCGAGCTGCCAACAACACGTTTGGCTTCATTGCAAAGGCTATCGGACCGCAGGATGTTCTTGCTACACTTCTAAACAACTTGAGGGTGCAGGAACGGCAGTCTCGTGTCAACACTGCCGTTGCCATTGGTATCGTCGCCGAGACTTGCGCGCCTTTCACAGTTCTGCCAGCATTGATGAACGAGTATCGTGTACCGGAACTTAACGTCCAGAATGGTGTGCTCAAGTCGCTATCTTTCCTATTTGAGTACATTGGCGAGATGGCAAAGGATTATGTCTACGCGGTCACGCCACTACTGGAGGATGCGCTCATCGACCGTGATCAGGTACATCGGCAAACTGCAGCCAGCGTCGTCAAGCACATTGCTTTGGGTGTTGTAGGTCTAGGTTGTGAGGACGCCATGGTCCACCTGCTCAACCTTCTCTACCCTAACCTGTTCGAGACCAGCCCCCATGTTATCGACCGGATTGTTGAGGCTATTGAGGCTATTCGCATGGCAGTTGGACCCGGGCTAGTGCTCAATTACGTCTGGGCTGGGCTGTTCCACCCTGCACGGAAGGTGAGGACACCATACTGGAGGCTGTACAATGATGCCTACGTGCAAGGGGCGGATTCTATGGTGCCGTACTACCCCAACTTGATCGAGGATGGAATTGATAGATCGGAGCTGGCAATTGTACTCTGAGGTTTGGTTAACAGTGGCGGTGGTATGGCGGCTGAGCGGATGGAAGTGGTATTCAACGAGGAGGGTTTTTTTTTTTTTGCTAGGGAAGGGGAAAAGCAAAACAAATCCATCACGGGATAGGTCTGAGTTAGTCTGGCGTCAGAAGCATGTGTAATGTATAAAATTGACCAACGTTTGCATAATTCAGGAGTTGGGGCTGGACGTGCCTTCGTGCCTTCTGGAGTGATCAGAAGGGGGGGTAAACAAACAAACCTCCTACGTCTCGAACTCGTTTCCATCGGCAAATCAACCTTACATCCCACCTGACATACAGCAACCACGTGTGGAGGCAATAGAGATATCACAACATGGGACAGGCCGACGGAAATCGATCACTACCTTACCTACCAATTTCTCGTACTGCCCGTGTACGCAGGCAGCAAGTAACACACATTGGGAATGCTAATTCTATGAAAGAAGCTGGGCTCAACATCACACGCACAGCTTGCCTGTCCAACATATCGGGAGTTATTAGAAGAGCACTTGAACACGAATGACACCAAACTGGCCTCATGACATCCAGTCCTGGCCAAGCTGGATTCTATACATTTGTGTACGGAGCTCCCAATCTACACGTACTCTCTGATAGCACGAGAGGGGAACTATTGTGTTCAGAACTGACCGAGAAAGAACTAAATCACGTCACGTACCAATCCACTGTGTACAGACCCTCCTGGCCTCCTGGCCTCCTGGCCTCCTGACATCGTGACATCGTGACATCGTGACCGAGAATTGATTGCCTTGCTGTGCACGAACCCTCTGACCGCCCTCCTTGATCAAAACTAGGTACCTATTGTACTCGTAATACATATTGCACATGCCCCGTCGTGTCGCGTCGCACATTGGGCTCGCGCATCAATCATAGGGCATCCACGCAGCTATTGATCTCTGTCTTTGGGTTTTTTTTCTTTCTACGAACAAGGTTTCGTGCTACCTTACATACCATACCACCACCCAGTAGGTACCTACTAGATACGTATTGATCTTGTAGTACTACATGGATACATGTATCAAACATGCCGTGCGGCAAACGGTGGACACAAACGCAAATGCAACGGATACCTGCACGGCGCCAGTCGACTGGCTATTTTCCGAGATGGAAAAGCCAAAAAAAAAGACAATATGCATGATACACGGTAAACGGCATGAGGCGTAAGCAGGAGACAACGTAGAGCAAAGCAGTCCGGGAATGCCGGCGTGGTAACTTTTATGGGATCGCATCAATGCGTGGCGTGTTGCGGTCTGGTAGAATATGCTGTGGTGTGGGTGTTGTATGTGTGGTGTGGTAATGGGTTGCGGCATGGACGCGGTGAGATGGGGTTTTGATATCTTGACCCGAGGTGTGCATCTTTTTTTCACCTTTTTGTTTTGTTTCTCGGGGCTTTTTTCCTTTCTTCCTTTTTTTTTAATCATAAGCTCCTGAGACAGTTCTACGTGGTGGAGGATCGCAACAATTCGGTGATCAAAGCATCAACGCAAGTGAGGCACATCGCAAGAACAAGAACTCCAAGAGTCAATTGCTTGAGTAGGTAGGGAGGTTCGCCCGCTCAGTCTGACAGCGACATCGGACGCATCGCCGTCTCGGCATGGCGTGTTTCCTTCCAAGGAACAGCGCGGTCAGCAGAGACGCGTTGCACCGCTCTTCACCGGGGCTGTTGAGTGCACCCTCGGAGGCTTGGCCGCCGTATCCGCAGAGGACCACGGGATTGTGTGTGGTTCCCGGTACCGGCACCGATGAGGCGTCCGCATTTTTCCGTAGCTCAAAACGGTCCGTTTAGTTCCGCACCGGACAGGACCCTCAGCCCTTTGGCCCGCCACAATAACTATCTGGGGGATAATGGATAGGGTGCGTGGGGTATTCGAGAATAGAATACTTCGTAGCTCCCTTGTGTCACGGCCTCGTCACGGTGGCGAATCTGGATATGGAAGCTGAGAAGAACCTGAGGAAAAAACCGGACAGTCTCAATGCAATGCGGCTGCGAGTTGACGTCGAAAAAGGGGGCTGGTACGTGGGTGCAACCAATCCAAAGGATGCCGGCTTCTGTTCTTCGAGAAGCAATGGTGTGAGCTTCCAGGCAGCATCATGTTAGATTCACCCCGTTACGTGTGCCGCTGCAGCACTGCATCCGCCACCGCCTGAAGGAAAAGGCATAGGCCGAATAAAAAATGCCAAATAAAAAAAGAAAAACAATAAACAACAATAAAACACGGGGTCCAAAAAGTAGGAAAGGTGCATATTGCATTGTGCCGAGGGCTGCTGAACCGGAGAGCATTGACATTACGCAAACAATCTTCCCGCAGCATACTGGCCTCTCACGAGGAGACAAGACGGGACATGTCTAGGGCGGACCTGACTTGTCTCGCCTGTCTCTGCGTATACCACATTAATAGTAGCATCAACGGAAACCAGGATTGGTGTAGGAAAATAGATCACGAGGCTGCAACTCGCCCCGGAAAGCAGCGGAGGCAAGCCCTGGAATTAAGCAGAAATTGGTGTTCTGCGTTGCGTTGTTGCTGATAAGGGTCCTCCGGAAGTGATCATCCATGGCAATTTGAGACATGGGATTCTTCGAAATGCGGTTTTTGCGGCCTGAACAAGACCTCAGCTGGCTCCGAATGTGCACGCCCCCTGAATGTAGGAAGGGCTCGGGGTGGCGACTTCCATCTGGGGCCTGTCCAATCCCAATTCCGACTTGGAGCGAGTGAGCCAGCGTTCAACTTGGCTGAAGCCCTGCATCTGCAACCTAACGGACGGGCCTCTACCGCACCGGCAGGCATCAGGCCAGGAGTAATTCCCTGCAAATGAGCTCATAGTTCGTTTCATGTCTTCACCAGCTCCATGGGTCACTGTGGATTCTTGGTACAGTTGGGTCGTGAAGAGCGTTCCCAAGCGAGAGAATGAGAACAGAAGTGGATGGTCAAAAGGGGGGTTCAATTAATCGATAAAATCCGCGAGAGTGGGGTGTCCAACCGTTGTACCAGGTACATTCCACCGTCAGCAGAAGTCAGTTCCGTTTGTGCAGGGGTATCCAGACCAACAAGAACGCGAGGCGAGCAGCCCCCTCCCGCCCTGAGCGCCTTCCCCTTTTGCTTGCACACCCGCATCGCATGAACCAATCGTGAGGTCTGCTGACAATTCGTACAACTCTTTTTTTCAGCTCTCGAAAACAATAATCAGATTGGATTATCTCTTCACTGGCGCCTAGAGAGAATCCTTGGGATCCAATCCAGCTTCAATTGCTCCCCAGTGCTTCCGTTTTTTGTGGTTGCAGCCTGTGCTGGGCCGACCCCACCCATGACGGGATTGACAGGGGTGAGCGGGTCGGAAGCGGGGGTGCCGCCGAAGCCGTGACGTCACAATGCAGCAATACTAAATCGACGGCTTGTGGATTACTTGCAACCTCCCACCGATTGATAAGACATTTAGAAAGAAAGACAGACTCCAGCAGCCAACAGAGACACCTTGAGACGCCTCATCGTGTCTCTTGTTGTATCGATAAAGCCTCACTTCTGCCTCCGCCTTCTTGTGTGCATGTACTGCCACTGTGGTTGGCCAGTGGTGATGGAGGTCGGCGAACAGTTGCATCCTCCTCCCTGGGTGACGTGACCAGGTTGTCCATAGTGCATTGGATGCGCAAACCTGTGGTGCCGAACTTTCCCACCTCGGGCAGTTTTGTTTGGAGGAGAGGCCTTACTGGGTCCGCTCTTTTTCTTCTCTAGGGATTTGGCGAATACCTGTTGAAAGAAGCGTGCGCACGAATGATATGCGGCGGGCAGCAGCACCCCCCACAAACCCCTCCTAGCCCACTTGGACCCTGAAGATCAGAAGCAGGACTTGGAGCTCTCATTGGCGGCAAGCTGCTGCACGATTGCAAAATGGCGCCATTCTTGCTGGACGGCCCCCAGCCCAATTCTTTTCCCGCCAACCTTTTTTTCACCGCCCCGCGCCCAATGACGCCTGGTCATCTCTGGTCATGCTCCTACTACACTATCAAAAATTGAACTTCACCCTGTCATTTCTCGCTCCCTTTTCCTCATGTGTCGCGGGGTCCAGAGGCTAATTGGTCTGTTGCCAATCACCTCCTTTCGCGACGACGTCATAGGGCGGGGTTGCTCTTGCGCGACACGGCCGCCTTCGGGTGTGTTCATCCTCGACACGACACACGACGTGGCGTCCGGATACTTGGAGTCTCTCCATCCCCCTACGTGTACTTGCTGGCCCCGCCCCTTGGTGCCATCTGTCACGCCTTCATCTGCAACGCCTGGACACCTCTGGGGATCTAGGATGCCTTTACCACGACCGGGGTGCGGTTGGAGTCGACAATTGCCTCAACCTCGGTCGTCAAGGTATCTCGGTGCGTGGGCGCCTTCGTGCCTTGGTTTTCTTGACGCTAGCAAGTGCTCGCTCGCGGCCGTGTTTCTCGAAAACATGGCAGCGTCTGTCCTCACACCATCTCGCTTCCCAGTCTGGCTTGGTGCGTCTCTAGAGATGTCATTTTGCGTCTCGCAAACTCTTTCCCGCGAATCACTGACACGGTTATGTAGCCCGGCCAGTGACGGGACGCCATCGAGGCTGTCGGAGCCCTGCATATCCACTGCCAGGAAATCAGGAATTTTCCCCGGCTGTCCCAATATCGGCCCAATCACTTCATATTGGAGCTGCCGTCAGACGATAGATCCAGTGGTGCTGAATTACTTCACCGTCACGTGCTCTGACAAACCTCCCACACCCCAACACGACTGTGGCTGCCAGGAGACACGCCATTTCACTTTGCATCCCGCGGCTCTGGGCCGGGCGAGAAACCTTCGTCGCCGCCGATCAAGCCGGTCGCGGCTCCAGCGCTGGCCCAGCTTCGGCCGGGGCGCTGCTTGTCCCGTTAGCACTTGCCTATGGCGGCAATGATCGGTCAGCGACCCCCCGACAAGCCTTGCCTTACAATCACACACTTGGACCTGGGCGTCCATCCGACCCGTGATGAGCCTACTTGAAACACGGTTGCGAGGGAGACCGCTGAGGTCCTTTTGCCAAGGCATGCGGTCGAGAGCTCACCTGCTTTTCCACTCGCTTCATTCTTTGCGTTCCTGGCTGCGGGCGTGACGAATTTTGTCCATACGTACACCCATTACTGGCGCTGAAAGCCGCTATGTGAGTGCATCACGCTTGCTGAGACTTGTAGTGACCCCTCGCGGCTTGCTACCCATAGTCTTTACAAGACATCTTTCTTTCCCGCATGTACTCGTCGCACCATGCTGCGCTGGCCTGCTGGCAGATTTGCTTTCCCTTCGAAGTGGGGACGAAGCGTAGCAGCGGAGATCTTTTTCCCATTCGGTCAAGCCTACCACATCGAGAACCTACGTGCTCTGTCCCCTCATAGCCCTGCTGCAACTACACGCGGCCAGCACGCGAGGCGGGGGCGGCATAAAGGAGAGCGAACGAGCTGTCGGGAATTCTTGCTGCCTTTTTCCTCATGACAACCCATGCCTCAGGCCCTTGCCACAACTACTCTCGCGTGTTATACCCGGCATTTGAGAGTGGTAAGAGGATGCAAAAATGAGGCGAGGGTTACCGAATGGTGTGGGCAACGAAATGCCTTTGAACATGGTGATTCACGGTGAGGTGGTAGTAAGATGACGGGCGTTGTAAGTGGACAGACGCCAGGCACGGCGTCCGAGACAAGTTTAACCTTCCGTCTTGGGATATGAGGCTTACCATCCCGGTCGCTATCCTAACTAATGACTACAATCACCGTCGGTACTTAAGCTCAAGTAACCACAAAGTAGCCCGTAGATCGTCTCATCTAACTGATATACAGCGAGTCAGGTGGAAGACTTATTCCCAATGTTCTTCTAGTTGCCTGACCCAATGGCGACGAAGGCTACTCTCGCCTCATGTCTCACACGCCTGGTCACAAGAAGAGAAAGATACCTCTCAAGTCGAGTCGAAGTGAAGGAGGGGGGAAAACACCACCTGTCTGCAATGATCTGCATTACATGCCGTTGTGTGCATATTTTGAGCACACACACATTCTCCCACAATCCCACTTTGGTACAGAAAAACACAAATCTTATAACACCCGTATCATGCGGGCTATCCCACGGCATGCCAATCCGCGGCGAATAAGAGAAAACCGCTGCTGTTTGAGCCGAGTTGCACTACACAGAGAGCAAGTGGATGGAAGCCACTGCGCTCGTTGAGAGAGGTGTGCAACGAAGTGGGGCAACATGACTCCAGTCTCCAAAGAAGAAAAAAAGAAAAATGTAAAGAAAAACGGTTCTGGAACCAAAGACCAAAAAAAAGGGGGGGCGTAGGTACACACTAGTTTGGATGGGTGGTAACAGGACAGGTGGGAAAATGTGAGAATGCGGCCAGTAATTTGATCTGAAACGGCGCCTATGTATGGTTGGTGGCGGAGCGAGAAGCGGGTAGGGTGCCCAGGCGGTAGGGTACCGGAGGTAGCGCAACATACTACTACACTACACTACTTGCACTAGATAGCTATGGTGGGCTGATTTGGCCGGGGGCCTGATCGTCACGGGCGTGACGGCCCTAATAATTATTTGATCGGTACAGCAGAGAAATAGATGATGATTAAAACGCAGGATGAGATGGGACGGAGATTCAGAGCTACGCGGTACAACCTCGACCGCCACCTGGCAAACAACAGCGGTATCGTGACTATTGTACATTATTAAGTTTACACCATTTTACTTGCCGTTGCCAGAGGAAACATGAAGAGAAATATTCCCAGCCGTTGAATCTTGTTCTTTTCCTCCTCGCGCAGTTTCGCGTTCTCGTTCGTCCTTCGTCACTAAGTTCGCAATATCTAGCCGTAACCCAGGGCCCAGTCCGTGTATGTTGTGTGCCCCCAACCCAGGCAAGAAAAAAAAAATATGTGCCTTCCCTTCTCAAACAGACCGTCCGCACGATGGAGAAATTTTTCGTATCCAGCAGAGCCAGAAAAAACTGGCGGAGAAAACATGACAACGCAAGTGACAGTACAGAATAACAACACACTTGCTTGCTAAAACCTGAGCCCACAAGTCCTGAATTTATTCTTCTTACCATCCGCTTCCCACGGAAGCAAAATGAAACCCCAACATGTTTATAAACCAAAACGCCATTTCATGAGGGTATTGTCGTCCAACAGGGCATTCTCCACCGCCCCGCACCGCATTGGATAATGTTCCTCTCTCCGCCCGACCCTGACAACCATATCCAAGTGAAAAGGTAAAACGTGATTAAAAAGTGACAGCCTCCCAGAACCTAGGGAGTATCATGTGGTAAATATGGAAGTGAGGGGATAGGGAAGATCGACATTAACCCTCCCAGCAACCAGATCCCTCCTCGAACCTTCGTCTATGAAGCACCCAACGCCAGCAAACAGGGCAAGCGTGGGTGGCAAGAAAGTGAGCGATCGTCAGTAACCCCAGGCCTTCGGATCGCCATTAGATAGGATGATATGTAGTGTAGCGGCGCGCCTCACGCCGGGGCAAGCGCTTGAAGCGGATTGGACTTTCGAATGCAACCGCAGTAGTCTTCGCGATTATGGGCGCAATCCTTCCTCTACCGACGTGGTGTAGCACCGGAGGCGGGCGTTGTTGTGGTTGTGCGAGGGTGAGCTTGGATCTGCCCTTTGTTGTTGGAAACAATGCAGCGGAAGAGTGAGAATTAAAAATGCCGTATTCTATCAATGTTGTGCAAAGTGAAGGTGGTTCGCAGCCTGGGCTCGAGTCGGGATGCATCACGATTGCTTTATTCCGAGTGGTGGTCTTCCGAGCCCGTTTCTGATGGTGTTTCGCCCTGGTTCCGGTGTACCTTCTTGTGCCGACGGAGGTTTGACACGACAGAAAAGTGCCTGCCGCAACCTTCAACTTCACAGGAGAATGCTGTATCCGATGCCTGGTCAGAGAGTAATCAGGAGAAATGAAGAGGCAGATATTACTCACGTTTTTCGCCAGTATGGCTATACATGTGTGTTTGCAATGAACTTGGTCGGGTAAAACGCTTGTCGCAAACCTTGCACTTGTGTTTCTTCTGGGTCCCGGTGGAGACCTTCGAGCTAAAGGAGCTCATCATGGATTGCGGCGCTGGTGGTTGGCTGGACATCAAGCCGTGTGGTCGGGGGAGGGTCCGGCCGGAGAGTGACTCGATGTCGGAACCCGTTGTCGAGTAGTCGCTAACTGAGCCGTCGACCGAGCCTCCGTAGTACCCGCTAAAACCAGCCGAGGAAATGCTTGAATTGGTCGAGTGTGTCGAGGGAAACCCATAAGAATCGCCCGAGCCTCGCCCACGGTTGCGCACATCATATATATTCCGCGGTGTGTCTTGGCTCATAGAAAGCATGCCGTGACTTGCTTCGAGCGCATCCTGAAAGGTGCGTCTATCGTCTGGCTGCAGACCTCTGCGATCAAAGTTAGACAATGAGATGCCCGGCAGCCGTACGCCACCATCCTCGGCCGAATGACCAAGGTCCACAAAACTGGACGCTACTGACTGCTGTGAGTACCTCCTCGAGCTGTCTTCGGGTGCCAGGGCGAAGGCCCCGCGAAGGGGAGCTGGTGCGTATCCCATCTGGTCGTATGCCGCTTGCGACGTTGTGTAAGTCGGGTTGACCGGTGAGGCGGTTGTTGTGTAAGCCGCCGTGTCGTAGGCGGACGAGGCTGGTGGCTGTTGCAGCCTGTTGAGACTTAGGACTTCTTGGGACATAGGGAGCAAGTCCTGTTGCCTATAGACGTCCGCCATGGGAGGGCTACCTGCCGACGCAGCCGTTACTGGAATTGAGGCGTAAGAGGCCATCGAGGCGCTGCTACCGGCTCTACTGCTGCTGTGTTGTGTGTGCTTGGGGAGCGCGCTGAGATTGAGATGTGGGAGGACGGCGCCCTCTTGACTGTTGCCGAAGATACTTTGGCTCCCACTCTGGTGGCTAGATCCAGTGGTTGGTGATGATGAGACCCAAGGGTTGGTGAAATGAGGCTGGTGGTGGTGGTGGTGGTGGCTCGAGTAGGAAGACATGTGGTCGAAACTCAAGGGTCCGAAGCGGTGCTGGTTTGACTCTATGGTCATCGTCATCATGGGATGCTGTGTGAGGGTTGAGGCGTGGTCCGTTCCGGAGTGACCGACTGTAGACGTGAATCTGTGGTGAGCCGGATTGATGGTAGTATGGTATGGCAATAGAGCTTGAGACGTTGTTTTGGTGCTGATCAGATGTGAGATCCCTCTAGCTGGGTCAGACTTGTGAGAAGATCGGACCACGTCGAGGAGGAGGGATCAGCGTCCTTAAGTGTGTCGTCGAGGGTCTGACAAGATGGCATGCGGAAACACCCTGGGCCTGGGAGGATGGGGGTGTAGAGTACAGCACTGGAGGCTGCACGCTAGGACCAATCGGTTCGCTGGCCAGCACTGGGTCGTCTGAACGTTAATCCTCTTGGTTCGGCCAAACGGAGTGGGGTACGGACAGCGACAGCCAAGACAGGGGGCGGCAAGTACCTCAGCGAACCTCTCTGACGACTCCCGGGCAGACTGATCGACGCTGGAGGCGTTCCGTCTAGGGGAGTGGGGTGGGGGAGGACAAGGGGTTGGGAAGGGAGCCGGGCGAACGAGAAGACGTGGAGGAGTGTGGATGCAGCAACTCTGCAGAGGACACGCCCTCCCTCTCAGTGGCGGGCGGAAGCGGTCAAGATCGGCAGCCGATGACTTGTGAAGAGATCCCGCCGAGTTCGATGCGGACCGGGGAGCATCTGAGATGGGAGGCTGCTGTGGAGGTGGACGTAGCAAAAGCCGGCAGGGCGAAAACAAGGTAGGGCAGGGCAGGCCCGGCTAGCGCCTGCTGCGAGAGCACGAGTGAGTCCGAACAGGGACGTGCTTGGTGACGATCCGGAGAATTAACGGTCAAATTTTGCAGTATAATTGCGCGACGGTGTTAACTCGCGGCTTAGCAGCAGAATCGCGGCAACGGTGCACGGTGCTGAGAACGTTTTTGTTTATCAGAGTCCAAGACCAGGGCGGAGAATGAAAGCTGAGGGGAGACAGTTTACGACACGGGGACGAGACGGCTCATTTGCAAACAGCTCTAGGGAGACGGTCTTTGGGTAGGTCACCGAGCATTTAACAGCGAGCAAGTGCTCTCCGCCGACCCACAGCAGCTGCCCTATGAGGTCAACAGAGGGCAGACACCACCCCTCCTAAGGACCTAAGGGACCGTATCGGTAATGGTGAGAAGGTAGGTATGTAAGCCGGCCGTCGCGGGAGACCGGGTCACAGGGGTCCGGAGGCAAAAGACGGTTAACATGGGAGGGGGAGCCCTGAAGGTGGCTCGCTGGAATGGGGTCCGGTTTTGCCTGCCCAATAATTCCGCCATTCTCGTTTCGATGCTCAATAGGGCTGCGAAAGCGACTGTTGCGGAGAGGGACTCGGTCAATACGTAGGCCAGGTACACAAGCCGGTACAGGGCAGTCGTGGGTCATGTCGTGGCCGAAGGCGCACCGTTCCAACTGGGATTGGATGAGAAGAGTCTGGGCGGGCGGGTCTCCCTGGTGTTGCCCTGGCCGTCCCGGCTAGCAAACGCCACTGATGTGCGGAGGGTGATCATGCAGGGACTCAAAGCCCGTTTCCATTTTTTTCAAGCTCTCGGCCAAATTCGAGGTGTGGCTGACCTAGCATCGACAGGGCAAGGACAGAAGAGAAAGAAGCATATTAGACTTGACCATAAGCAGAACTGGCTTGGACGTAATAACATGTCATGGGGTACAGGGGTGAGAGAGCTCTGTATCTGCTCCGCGGAGTATCTGGAGCGGCAGCATTGGTTGTGCGGACAGCTTGGCAAACATACCTGCGCAGCTGTGTGCGTCTGGGATCGAATTCTTTCGGAATGGCATTTTATTGACTGTCCACCACAAAGCCGAATCTTTCCTTCGTAGGAAAGTGCTACACGCAAGCTTTTACGGACTAACCGTAAATAGCAAGGGCTACCTGCACGAAGCTGAAATGGGGATCGTAGCATCCGCCTCAAAAACCGGGATGCGAAGTACAGGTACATTCACCGACCCCAGCCCAACGACTCACGAATGATGAGCCGGAAAGCAAGGAAATACACAACATCACTTTCAATTCTGCTAAGATATCATCTCGGTGGTCGAAAAATCCCGATCCTCATGGAATCCTCTAAGGCCGATGAAATGCATGCGGTTTTCATCCTTCTAGGTGCCTAGGCGAGCTTGGTTGATGTGTCGTTTCCCACTGGGTGGCAGCGTTGGAAACGGACGGTGTGGGGTCAACTGCCGCCGTTTGAGGCAGGGGCTGGGGGCTGCCAGTGGGGTGCACTGGCTGCTTGTGACGTCTCCGTTTGACACCGCAACGCAATGGGAAGGCACGCCGTCCGCAAAAAAGCCCGATCTGGCTCTGGACCAGAGAACGGGCGCCCAAAAGAGAAAGCGCAAAGGGCCGTGGGCGACCGAATGATGTCGGGCGGCAAAACTGTTTGGCTCGGGGCCACAACTCAGCGACGTTGCTGCCACATTTGGCCGCTGCGTTGTGACGAAAGACAGGACGAAACGGGCCAGCATGCCATGGTCCAACCTGTTCGAGATGGGACGAGAGCGGAGCTTGACAGGCCTGTCTCGCATCTGGCATCCACAACACGGGGCCTCGATGGCTTCAAAACAAGGACTGCACCCAACTATGACGCTCGCTAGTGCTCTCGCTGACGACAGATGAGACGAACCGACTACATACTTCCCACCCCAAACCGTTGGACTGACGTATTTTCCGCAGCACCCTCACAACTCCTTCACTCCCTCCTCCAATTGGAGCTCGCCAAGACCGACAACGGAATTCTCAGAGTCCTCATCGCTAGCCGCAACACCGACACCTGGGGCCAGCATCACAGCCTCCGCACTGTCGTAACTGCCAAGAAGAATTATCCGGGCCAACGGAGTAGTTACTTTTGTTCTCATCGTCGTCGTTTGCACATTTTCCGCAACAGCCTCTTGAACCAGTTATGACCACCGCCATCGGCGATACGTAATGTGCTGCTGGCGGGGTCACGCTGCCCCGGAAATAATCAACGATTCGGACGCAAGTGAAGTCAACGGACGCGTTCACAGCCACCATGCGGGGGTACTGCAACATAGCCCCACAGTTTTCCCTGTTGGCCAACGCACAACCAATGACGGCACATTACGGTGACTAGGCTTCCGAGCGGGCGTTGACCCTCGTTGAGTGAAAAGAGGCAATCTTGTGCTGGTGAGTGCCACCTAGTGAGCGAGCCAGCCCAGCGAGATGGCTCAGAGCCTGAGACCTGGAGCTCCGACCCCCTTCACGCGGAACGCCTCGATTGATAACTACCTGGGCAGGCAATCAGCGTCTGTCTGATGTAGGGTCCAAGTTCGAGACCACGGCTTCTACTCTGCTGAACACCACTTGTCTACATGATAACGCCTTGAGAAATCTGGCTTTCATGCAGACTAGCTTGCCACAAGAGTGACACCGTGTGCAGTTTCGTGCAGTAGTGTAGTCTGCACTGGTTGCTTCGTACTTCGTACTGCGTACTCCTTTCCGATGGAGATGCCCCGTGCCATTGGTGGCGTTTTCTCATCGAGAAACGGTTGCTCGTTCCCCCAAACTCTGCTCTAGTTGGATCATAAACTGACGACTGCCTTGGCTTCACGGGAGAAATCCACTCTACCAGCACCAGCTTTCTACCGACTCAGACAAACGACATCTCGCTCATCGTGGTTTTCACTGTAACCCCAATTCCGTAAATTGCTCGACCAAGGGTTTGTTTATGCCGCTGCACACCAGCTTGCACACCATCTGCTGGTTGACCGAAACGGGCACTCGAAACAAATCTTTCTGCTAGGGTCCCCGGTCAGGTCGGCGACGTCGAGCATCTCGCCTGCCATCGGGCTCTTGTCCCGCAGGAAAAAGCAACTTTGAGCACGTGGAGCTCTGGATACAGAGCTTTGACAGAGGAAAAGCTGCTGGGAACCCAACCTCGAGTTAATTACGCCGAGGGCAAGCATTTTTGTTGCAACATCCTGGAGATGTTCGGTCCCGAAGGGACCTACGGAGTTTGCCATTGCACAATGCAGGGCCCTGGTTCTCTAGTGGTCCTGAGTAGAAAGCAGGCGCTCACTCGATGGTTGTCGAATTGTGATATCGAGACGCGAGACCTCAACTACGCATGCTTTGCAGGCACAAGGCTCGCTGATCAGGGACCGCCGCCTAACGGCTAACTGGGAAATAGCGGGCATATGTAGGCTCGATTGGCTAGGGTTCGATCTCTCCGATGAGGCTCCCTACGATCACAGGTTTTGATGCGGAGCACAAGCCCCGAGAGATTCCCGAGATAACGGCCTTGAAGATCGGCGCCAGATTACCAGCAGAGGCTCAAGTGTTGAAGACAACAACAGCCGTCGTTGAGGGAGTATCGATGCAACGGTGCCAGAACCCCGCTGCCAAACCACTGCCATGGCTCACACGCCAAGAGAACTCAAAGTTTGCTGGGCTTGTGTGTTGATACGAGATTCTCATCAAAAGCGGTTGAGAGAACGAGATTGAAAAGGGGCCACAGCGGAGGAATTGGAGAGTTGTTGCTGACAAGAACAGCTGTGGGCTGGGATGGAGCAGACAGGGGGGTGTTACAGATCTGACAGGGTGCGTCCAAAAGGACAAGAGTGTGACGCTAACTCAGTTCCCCTGTCGAAAAAACTGGGCCAGTGAGGATGCCGAGCCGCTGTCCGGTCCTTGCCGGTAGCCTCGTCTGGGGGCCGCTTCAGCTCCCCCAACCCGTGCCCTGGGCTTCGATCGTGTCCGTTTAATTAGAGCGAGAAAGAGCCGTGAGGGAGTTCCCGCGGAGAGAGTGGACGATATCATGAATCCATACAGTTGCTTCACATCGGACACATCAATGCCATCGGAAGGGACGCCAGGCCACTCGTCGGGATGTCTATGCAAGGCGTGAAAAGCCAGGTCAATCCAGAACCCCCGAGCTTGATGACTTGTTAAGACATTGGCGGCCGCCAACAAACCTCTTCGGGAGACGTGAGCTACGCTACTTGAGCATACTGCGCAAGACAGGAGACGGTAGTGTGGGCTATGTGGGATATCCTGACGGCAGTTGACGGCATACAACTTGAGCTAGGCGCTCGAGCTCGAAACGGCCTCGCAGTGCAGGACTCGGCTCCTTGTTGAGCAATGATTTTCACTGCAGGTCGAAGGGCACGGCATCAAGATAACTAGTGTACCCCTCACTTACACTGGATTACAACTCTGCGCACCCGATGGGTCTCGTACACCTCCACCGGGATAATAAAGGTTAGCGTGTGAATTCCTAACCTTCTCTGGAAGGGGCCTGGTCAGGTAACTTTTCT
>Ga0247763_1000115_pt1 | contig 39153 bp, 34 predicted proteins | sample UWRJL141409B4_FD_179926 | JGI IMG/M metagenome (GOLD analysis project Ga0247763, IMG submission 179926) | Plant litter microbial communities from Arlington Agricultural Research Station in Wisconsin, United States - UWRJ-L141-409B-4 | ecosystem: Environmental > Terrestrial > Plant litter >... | reverse complement strand
CCCACCTGCCACCGTGGGATGGCCGGCGGCTACCGAAGCGCACGAAGTATGAGGCCATGTCCGCTCGCGCGCTCACCAGCCTCGACGACTGGATGCGACAGCACGGCCTCGCGCCTCGTCTGGGCGCTGACCAGCTGATGGTGGTGCCCGGCCTGGCGCTGGCGCCACCCGAAGCGGGAGCCGCTGCAGACGCCGTGCCGGCTACGGGGGATGAGCGCCCCCGTGCTACGCACTGAGCCTCCCGCAGTCGCCGCCAGAGGCCATGGCCGCATCGCTCGTCGCGAGTCACTGCGGGTCTACCGAGCGCGCAGGTCGCTCCGGCCATGACAGCGCGTGTCAGGTCGCTTCGAAGTAACAGAGCGCCGGAGCGTGGGCTCCGGCGCTCGAGATGATCTACTTGCCGATCTCCTTCTCCAGGGCGTCGAGCTCTTTCTGGAGATCGGACTCTTCCTTGATCTGGTTGGCGGCAGACTCTTCGAAGTCTTCCTCGGTGGGAACGTCGATGCCCTCATCGACCGGAGGCGGCTGCGCCCGCGCGGACTTCTTATCCTCCGCCGGCTCGGCCGCCTTCGTTTCCACCTTCTTTTCGCTGTTCTCGGACGACTTGTTACACGCTGGCACAGACGAGGCGGCGAGTGACAACGCGCCGAGCAAAAGCAGGCTGGGGCGCTTCATTTCGCGGTCTCCTGGGCGGGGGCAGCGGCCGGCGCGGTGGTCGCGCCGGAGACCGACGCAGCCACTGACTTTGCCTGCAGCTCTTTCATGTGTGTCTCGTGTCGTGCGACTTCCTTTGCGAGCAAATCCGTGGCGCGAGCGACCACCGGGTCGTCCTTTGACTTTTTCATCGCCAGCGTGCGGATGCGCTTCAGCTTCGCGGAGCGCTCGGCGTGCAGCTTCAGCTCTGCGACGGCCTCCGGATCCTTCAGCGTATCTCCCCAGCGGCGATTCAGCTGGATGCGGCGCACCTGATGGCGGCGCTGCCGCGACGACAGCGAGCGGTCATTGTTGCGCGCCGCGGGCGCGTCGCTGACCGTGAGGTTCTTGGAGCGCTCCTCCATCTTGGTCGCCTGCTCTTCGAGCCGCTGAGCCTGCTCGGCGAAGCTGCGCGGCGGCCGCTTGGCGTTGGGCGAGGTGGGGGGCGTCTCGCCGGCGGCGGCCTTCTTTCGCATGTCCGCGGCGCGGTCTCGCAAGCGCTTGGCGCCTTGTTCGAGCCGTTCGCGACGCCGGGCGAGCCTCTCTTCGGGAGTTTCGTCGGCGCGCGCGCCTCGCGCTGCGCTGCCGTGGCCGGCGCTGCCAGGGGTGGCGGAAGAGGCAGGCTTATCGTCGTCCGAGTCGTCTTCAGTGTCGGCGAAGGCGAGCCCAGCATTTACGCAGACGGCCGCTAAAAGGCCCAGCGACAATGCAATGCATCTGGTCTTGCCCATAATATCGAGATCCTCTGGGGTTAGGGTCAAGCTGAGTCGCTTCACCGTAGTCCAGCGGTTCGCCCCGCGCAATTCTGGATCGGCGGGCACGACAGCGCGCCTGCCCTTCGCGCTTTTATTCCCGCGACGGGGGCGATTCTGTCCCGATTTTTTGTCGCTTCGCGCCGCGCCCGGGGCGCGGCGGGCTCAGCCGCGGCTCAATTTCCGCCCGGGGTGCGTGAACAAGCAGTCCTGGAACAGCTTGCACCCCATGGCGAGCAGGCGGTTCCGTTCCTCGTCTCGTTCCACGCCTTCGACGATCAGATCACGCCCATGCTCGGCGCACCACTCGGCAGCGCGCTCGAGCCCGTGTCGCTGCGTCGCCGGCACGCTCAGGCCCTCTTGCCTGGTGGCGTCGAGCTTGATGATGTCCGGTGCCAGCGCCGCGAAGCGAGCGAAGTCGACGAAGCTCGACCCGCTGACGCTCACGGAGATCTTGTACCCGAGCGCGCGCAGCTCGCGAGTTCGGCTCTCGAGCTCCGGAATATGCGAGAGCGCCCCGTTGTCGACGACGTCGAGGGCCACGCGCGCCGCCACCGCGCCGAGGGGAGAAGCGGCCGAGTACAGATCAGGGTCGAGCAGGTCGCCCGCGCCAGAGTTCACGAGCACGCGAGTTCCCGCGGGCAGGCCGCGCGCCGTCTTGGCGACGCTGCGGCGCACGGCGCGGCTGAGCTCCTGCCCGCGCCCGAGCCGCTCGGCGGCACTGAGAAGAGCAGACGGCAGCGCCAGCGAAGGCTCATCCGAGCGCACCAGCGCCTGGTAGCCGTAGATGCTGCGGTCGGGCCAGTAGGTAACCGGCTGGTACGCGATCCAGAGCGGCTCGAGCGCGCGCTCGAAGGCGCGGGAGAGCTCGGCGTCTGCAGAAGCGCCGAAGGCGTGGGTCTTGTTCAACGCCTCCTCGCGAAGACGCGCGACCTGGCGAGTGCGCTGCGCCTGCGCGATGCAGCCGATCAAGCGGTCGTTCGAGATGGGCTTCACCAGATAGCGGAACGCCCCGAGGGCGACGGCGTCGATGGCGCTGTCGAGGTTCGGCATGCCGGTGACGAGCACCATCGGCAGATCGGGGTCGCTGTTTCGGACATGCCGCAGCAGGTCGAGCCCGCTGTGGTCGGGCAGCATGATGTCGCTGACGATCACGTCGTAGTTGCGCATCCGCAGCTCACCCAGCGCAGATTTGGCGTCGCTCACCCAGGTGGCCTCCAGCCCGTGCAGCTTGAGTGTGCGGGTGTAGGCGCGCGCGAGCGCCTGCTCGTCTTCCACCAGAAGAATGTGGCCGGGCGTATGACACGGCTCGGCTATCATGATGTCGGCGGGAGGCGCCGCGAACTCGACCTCCGGGGTCAGGCTGTCGGGGCCGGCGCCCGAGGGGACGGAGAGAGCCGGCGCCGTGTGCCGCAGCCCGGCCAGACGTCGATGCATGACGGCGCGGTAGAGCTCGAGCTCCGCGCTCGCGGGGCGATGAGGGGCGTCAGACATTGTCAGCTCGCCTGCCGGGACGAGCCCGTCGGGGGATGAGGATCGCGGAAACCGTTAAGGCCGTTCATAGCGGTGACCTTGCTGTTCTGCGCTGTCGGCATTTATTCATGACATTGACCGGCGAAAACGGGCTGGGCTGGAGCCCCGTTGCGACAAAGAGCGTTCCGGAGCGGAGCGATTGGCACGGGCGGGTGATGATCGAGGTCGGCCCGCGGAGGCGTGCCGCGCCCTGCGGTGCGCCGGTGTAGGCCCGCGCTGGACGCTGAACACACCGTGGCCCCGTCGCGCCAGCGAGACCCGCTGCGTCGGTCGGACGAGCAGGGCTGGGTCTCGAGCGGCCCGGGTGGTGTCCTGCAAGGGTCGCTCGCGACTCGCCCAGCAGCGCTTGGATAGAGAGAACATGGTCCCACATGTTGCACCAGTGAAACAGAATATAACCGAGAAGTAAGGCGTGAGAGCGATCGCGACCAGCCTGCGCGGTGTGCTCGCGCGTGACGCTGCAGCGAAGATGCCTGGCGCGAGCGCTCACGACGCGTCTGCGGGTGACGCGTGACCCACGCTCTGCATTGTACGACGCCGTCCGTTGCGTCGATTCATCGTATTGCTTCGCGCGACGCTCGCGCACGCCAACTGTTCAGTGTGAAGCTGCCGGGCGACGGCGCTGCACGCCTGCGCGCATCTGCGCATCTGCGGAATATTTCGCGGAATGTTGGGCGAAGGACGGCGGGTGTCGGTCCGTGCAGCACCTCGCTCGCGCGGCGCTCAGCGTAAAATGAGAATGAACGCCCATCAAAGTGGGTTCACGGCGGACGCGCGGCTTGATAAGCCGTCTCGCTCACTCATTCGTCGCGCTCGAGGCACGAGGCACGTCGAGTGTGCGGTAGGGGAGCTCAGTGAGGGGGCCTCTCGACGGCGCACCGAGAACGTCATCGGAGCCGTCATCGCCGGACCCGTGCCGAGAGCGACGAACCTTTTCAAGGTTGAAACGCATGACTCTCGCCGAGATACTCCTGTCCATCGCGCTCAGCTTGCCGGCACCATGGTATCGGCCAGGCCATAACCCGGAGACTGCAGACGAGTATCGCTCGCGCCTGGAGAGCATCTCGCAGGCGATCGCCATGGAGGCTCACGCGGCCGAGGGGTGGCGCTGGGATGCGACCAGCCTCGCGGCGGCGACGCTGGTGGTCTGGTACGCGGAGTCCAGGTTCGCTCTCGAGGTGCACAATGGCTCGGGCCGTAGTCGTCATGGTGAGGACGACGGGCGCGCGCGCTGTTTTGGGCAGCTGCATCAGACGGGCTACGTGCCCAAGGCCGAGTGGGATACCTTGACGGGCGTAGACCTCGAAGCCACCCGGCGTTGCGCGCGCGCCACGATGCGCGTGCTCACCGCTCAGGGCAACCGCTGCGGGATGAAGGAGAACCAGCCCAACATGTGGGCGGTGGCGCGCATGGTCGCGGGCTATATGACGGGCAAGGCTTGCGCTCCGACGAAGGCGTCTACGGCGCGGGCTCGACGCTGGTCGAAGGTGATGGACCGGATCAAGTCGGCGGCGTCGGAGGAGGCGGACGCGACGGGCCGTCAGGGGTAGGGTGTCAGGGTAACGCGGGGGGGGGCGACGGTGCCTCGCGGACGAGCGTCGATGGATTCGAGTCGCGGGCGCCGCCGACGGCGTCGGCGGCGCACCGAAAGCCCACGCCGTGCGAGTACGACTCACGGTGCATGGCGAACCGCAGCGCAGGATCCAGAAACTCCCGCAGAGCGCTGTTGAAGTTGCCGCCGCGGATCACGAACGAGTCCGAGTCCGAGGGACCCCTCGGGTCTCTGCTCGGCGCCGCCTCATAGGTGTACAGGCCCTCCGCGGTCCATTCGAAAACATTGCCGATCAGGTCCTCGACGCCATCTGGGCTGCTGCCGCGCGGGAACGAGCCCACTGGCGCAGTGCCCGAATAGCCGTCATCGTCGTCCATCAACCCGCGCAGGTCGCCTTTCGACTCGAGCTCGGTGTGCCAGCGTTCGCACTCCTTGCCGCAGGCGTTCACGCGAGAGCGCGTCGGTCGCTCGTTGCCCCAAGGGAATGCGCGAGAAGGCGCGCCGCGAGCTGCGAACTCCCATTCGGCCTCCGTGGGCAGGCGTCCGCCGCGAGCCGAGCAATAGGCTGCGGCCTGAGCGTGCGACACGCAATTGATCGGATGCTGCTCACGACCCGGCTGCCCGGAGTTGCACGATGCGTCGGTTGGAGGCACGGGTGGGGTCGAGGTGTTTCCGCCGCTCTCGACGAAGTGAGCAGTCCGGTGCGCGGGAGTACAGTCGCCGGCATCGACGCACGCGGCGTACTCGCCCGCCGTCACCTCGTGTGCACCGAGGCAGAACCCACGCAGCTCCACGCGGTGCCGCGGGCTCGCCAGGCTGAGCGCTGGGCGCTTCGAGTCGGTGCCCATGGTAAAGGCGCCGCCCGCGAGCCAGACCATCGGCGCCGGACAGCGCAGCGATTCGGAGGAAGCGCCCCCAGACGTCGGCGCTGGCGCCGGGACCAAACGCAGCGCGCCCGCGTGGGGCGCGGCGGGCGCCGTGGCCGCCCCGGGCTGGAGGGCCGGCGACCACGACAGCGTACCGGTGTACACCAGCACGCTGAGGGCGCCGAGGCTCGAGCACAGCATCGCTCCACAAGCGAGCAGCCAGGGTGGCAGCCGAATGGGCGTCGGCAGCGCGCTCGCGACGAACGGGCGGTAGCTCATCGCGACGTTCGAGCTCGGCGCTGGCGACTCGAACGCCCCCTCGAGCGCGGGATCCGAGGCCTCCGGCGCGATCATTCCGAGCTCGCGCAGACGAGCCACGATCTCCAGCGCGCGGGCGTCGCGGAGCCCGCTCAGCAAGAGAACCTCCTCGACGGTGCGCAGGCCGTCGAACAGGCTCAGCACGTCGAGCTCATCTGGCTCGAGGCGAGCAGCCGGGGAGGCCGTGAGGTCGGCGGCGGCGCAGAAGACCTGGCCTGGGTCACCGACGCGATGCATGAGCCGAGCCCGCATGCCCGTGCTGCTGGCCCCCTCGAGGAGCAGGCGCGGCGTCGAGAGCTGGATGCGACGAGGGCGCTCGTTGGGCGTGAAATCGGCGACGATGCTGCCCTGATCGATCGCTAGGATCCGATAGAACGCCGCCTCACCGCCGAGCGTGCCGCTGCGCGCGTCGACCACACGGCCCGCCCGGCACCAGACCTCACTCGCCTCGCCGCCGTGTGCGATGGTGATGTGCGCATGCTTGCGCCCCAGGTGAATCGTCTGCACCAGGTCGGCGACGCCGATGTCGGCGAGGTCACCGGAGAACTCGGCTCGCGACAGGTCGAGGTCGAGCCCCTGAACCGAGAGCGTGTCGCGCAGCTGGTGATCGAGCGCCTGGCGCACCGCGCGCCGGAACAAGCGCACCCATTCCTTCAGCTGCTCCGCCGACAGACCATACTGCGCGCACGCCTGCTGCAGGCTCACGCCGCCCGTGATGATCAGCTGCACCAGGGCTGACTTCTGGTGATCGGTATAGTCTGGCGTCGACGTGGCCATGAGCGAGCTATCAGTTCCAGCTCCGCGAGACAGAGCGACGATTGACCGAAACGGCGCACGAGCCTTCTATTGAAGGTTAAGCAACGTTACGCTTTGCGAACCTCGAGAGCGCCGGAGCCCTGCAGATCACTGCCGGCAACGCCTGTGAATCATTCGCACCAGATCGGTGCACATCGACCCTCGGAAGGGGATGCGCGCCTCGCGTCAGGCCGCTGACGGCGCGACACCTCGACTTCTCGTCAACGTGAGTTGCACGACAGAAACCCGTCGCGCTCGGGTGGCATCTCCAGCACCGCGTGCGTCAACACCGGCAGCGGAGGCTCGCGCCCAGCCTTCGCCCAGGAGCGCCACAGGGCGGCTCGCTCCTCCGCATCCTCCGGGGCCAGCGGCGCGCCCGACGGTGGGCACGACGCGGCGTCGACGTACGTGCCGTGACTCCCTCTCGCGTGCTCGCGCTCGAAGTGCACCTGCCCGTAGCGCTTGGACCAGCCCGGCCCTGCATGAGCCGTCGTCGCGCCGCCGCGGAGCCAATCGTCTGGTGGGTGCTGCAACACACCCAAAACCTCGCCGTCGCTCGCGGAGCGCGGCGCCTCGACATAGTCGAGGGGTGGAGAACGAAAATAGGTTGGCGTGGATGGCCTTGGTGTCGCTCCCGCGCAGCCGAACGACGCCGACATGACCCACGCCGTGGCGAGCACGACCCTGGTCCAACCGATCATGACGACCTCCCTCCGAGAGCATAGATCCCAACACGACGCGGGCAAGTGCGCCGCATCCCGAAGGTGCTCCGCGGGCGAACGATCCGGTCAGACCACGACGCGCGACGGCAATCGCAGACTACTCGCGCGCCTGGAGTTCACGCTCCGTTCACGAGCGCGAGTCGCCGGTGAAAACGGGGACGTTTACGCTTCGCTGGGGCGCGCCAGCGGGCGAGGGCGGCGCGCCGCGCGCTTCACGCGGGGACCGATCGGGCGCGCGGGCGAAAGATCGCCCTGCGGGGGGCGATTCTCGTGAAACGAAAGTCGGCCGCGACCCGCGCGCGCAGCGTCGTTTCTCGGTGGAACAGCCACACCCGTCTCCCGAGTGATGCGCACCTTGGGATCCCGCGGGTCGGGCTTCCGGCAGCGCTGCTCGAACTCGGCCGCGACGTCCTCGGCGATCTCCATGCTCGTCGACTCATCGTGTACGTCGATTGCGCCGATCATGCTGCGATCGATGCCACCGCGGCGGCACACGTGCGACAGGCAGCGGCTGGCGGTGGCGCCGTGATTCTGGCCCCAGCTCAGCCGGAAGCGGACGAAGCCGTGCCGGTCCGCGCGGGGCTCGGGGCGAGCGCCCGGTGACGGTGCGGGCCGCGGCTCCCAGGCCCGCGGCTCCGTCGTGGGGACCTCCAGCGGAGCGCGCGGCAGAGGGGGCTCCGCCATGCGCAACAACATCGCGACCACGTGCGAGGGCGTCTGCTTGTCGAGCAGGTTTTGTGCGTACGTGAGCTCGCTCTCCGAGAACTCGGCGCCTTCGAGCCGCTCGTAGAGCTTACGGCGGGTCGCCTTCGTCACTCCCTGCAGGATCTTCTTCGGGCTCGGTATCGCGTCCCAGCGCGCGTCGATGCCGGCAGAGCGGAGCATGCGGTGCACGCGCGCCTGTGCGTTGATCGGCACGATGATGAGGCTCTTGCCGGTCTTGCCGGCTCGCCCGGTGCGGCCGCTGCGGTGCGTGTAGATGTCGGCATCTTTCGGGATTTCGGCGTGGATCACCATCCCGATCCCGGGCACGTCGATGCCGCGCGCGGCGACGTCGGTGGCGACCAGGATATTGATCGTGCCGTTTCTGAAGGCGTCGAGCGTGCGCGTCCGCTGTGCCTGCGGCAGCTCACCGCTGAACGGTAGCGCGCCAAAGCCGTCTCCGGCGAGCGCCTCGCACAGCTCGGCCGTTTCGGCGCGGGTGCGCACGAAGATGAGGCAGCGCTCGCCCCAGCTGTCGAGCAGCAGGTTCACCACCGCCGCGTAGCGCTGCTTCGGGCGGATCAGATATGCGCCGTGTTCGATGTCGCTGTTGGCGCGGCCGAGCTCGGTGCCGGCGACGTGCAGCGCACCGCCCTGGAAGCGCCGAGCGAGCGCTTCGACCTCGGGCGGGAACGTGGCCGAGACGAGGTGGCTGCGCCGCTCGGCGGGGAGGCTCGCGACGATCTGATCGAGCTCATCCTTGAAGCCCATGTCGAGCATCTGGTCCGCTTCGTCGAGCACGACCTCGCGCACCCCGGCGCAGTCGAGCGCGCCGCTTCGGATGTGATCGAGCAAGCGCCCGGGCGTGCCGACCAAGATGCGCGAGGGCACTCGCAGCCGCTGCTTCTCGCGCCGCACGTCGGTGCCGCCGGTGACCACGTCGACGCGCACCTCCGGCCGCACCTCGAACAACCACTCGAGCTCCGATTGCACCTGCGCTGCCAGCTCGCGCGTGGGCGTGATCACGAGCGCTGCAGGCCCGCGTGGGCGCGCGCTGGCGGGCGGCGTTGCGTCGTCATCGCAGACGCGCTGTGCCAGCGCGATGCCGAGTGCCACGGTCTTCCCGGAGCCTGTCTGCGACGAAATGCGCAGGTTCCGGCTCCCGGTCTCGGCGTCGGTGAGGGCCGCTACGACCGCGCTCTGCACTCGGGTGAGCGCGGTGAAGCCCCGCTTCTCGAGGCTCGCGCGCAGAGGTGCCGGCACGCCGGCAAAGGGGTCGTCGTTGGGGGGAATGACAGGATCAGGCTCGGCAATCACGCAGGTCTCGCGTCTCCGGCGAGGTGGGCCGGCGCTAGTCGTTGGGCGAGGAATTCTCGGGGGGAACCGTGGCACGCGCCAATGAGCGGGCGCGAAACCAGCGCGGGTCGTCGTGACCACACGCTGTCATCCACGCGGTGTGAGGTGCCAGCGCGGGACGTCGATGGACGCGGGCGCAGGCAAACCCGCACCTCGAGGACACGGAGGCGCGTACGCATAGTCGGGTTCCGTTCGCTCGGCAAGCGCTTCCATCTCGGGTCAGCGCCTCAAAACGACACGACAACTCCCGGAATTACGAGGGAAAGCTCGCTGAGGCACCCGCGGGCCGGGTCGAACGACGCCGGCTTTCGGGGCACACGTGCTAGGGTCTCCCCACCGGCTTCGGTCGGACGGGAAGGCTCCGAGTGTACAAGATCAAGACTGGTATTCACATCCACTTCGCCCATCACATCCGCGGGCACGCGGGGCCGTGCGTGTCGATCCACGGGCACACGTGGAAGTTCGACGTCTCGCTGGTGGCGACCGAGCTAGACGCTCAGGGCTTCGTGATCGATTTCGACCATTTGCACGAGCGCGTCCTCGTGCCCTGCCATCAGCTGCTCGACCACTCGCTCGCGCTCGGCGAGAAGACCTACGCCGAGAATCGAGACACGCTAGCCCAGCTCGGTAGAGCCTTCGTGGAGACGCGGCGCGAGACGCTGGGGCACCTCGGAACGCCGCAGACGACGCTGGCGGACTCGCTCGCTGGTGCGCGCAATGAGCGCCCGGGCGGCATCAAGCTGGCGGTCTTTCCGTTTTCGCCCACGTCCGAGCGCCTGGCGCGCTGGCTCTACGAGGTCGCCGACAGCACGCTCTCCGATGAGCGGGTCAAGGTCGCGGCCACCCACATCTACGAGACGCTGCTACCGACCGAGGCGGTCGCCGAGTACAGCCCAACCGGCTCGTAGCCCGACGCTGGTGAGGAACGGCCGCGCGAGGCGCGGCCCCCGACGTTCCCCCCGAGTTTTGCTGCTCCGAGCGGGTCGCGGCTCGGCGTGTGACCCGGCTCGGGGTGTGTCATTGCTCGAGCAGGTCATTGCCCGAGCAGGTCATTGCTCGAGCGTGTCCAGTTCCTGATCGAGGCGTGCGTCGTAGTCTTCGCCGTTGGCGCGTGCCGCGGCCGGGCTCGCCTTGGCCTTCGTGGCGGGGGCAGCTGGCGCCACCGGCTCGTTGCGAGGGGCACCACCCCCCGCTGCCTTGGGGCTCACGAGGTAGCGCAGTAGGAAGATCAGGATTCCGATCGCGCCGATGCCGAGCCCCACGGGCAGCACCCAGCCCAGGCGATTCTTCGGCACGCCCATCAGGTTGTGATCCGGCACCCGCTCGCCGAGGCGGCGCTTGATCTCGTCGGCCTGCACGCCCTCGCCGACCCATTTCCGGATTTCTTCGCGCCAGGGGCCGGCGTTCGGACAGGCCGACACGGTGCGACCCGGACAGAACGGGCTCATGATGCTGCGAGAGATCGACTCTGCTTGACGTTCGATTTCGTCCGGGGGAAGCGCAGAACCTGCCGCGGGCTTGGCTTCGTCGGCCCAGGCGAGGGCGGGAACCAGCCCGCTCGGGCCGATCGTCGCGAGGCCCAGACCCAACCAGACGGCGAAAGACACCCCCACGGTCATCCGCCGGAACATGCGAACCCACGCCGGTGCGGCGCGGCGCGCTCGAACGCGAGCGCTCTCAATCTCGTAATTCATCGCCGCCAAACCTATCAGCTCACTCGGCCCGACACTACTCTCGGCGTGCCCGGCCCCGAAGCCCAGCGAGCCGCGAATGCAGCTTTTGCCGAAAGGTTCTCAGCAAGGCCAAACGATGCGACTGTCGCGCTGCCGGATTGGGGAGCCACGCCCCAAGGGGCACCGAGCCGTCCCGATCCAGCGCGTCCTGATTCGAAGGAGACCATGGCAACCCGCAAGAAGCAGCCCACGCGGACCCGTCGCGCCAAGAGCCACCGCGAGCCCGAAGCCCGAGCCGCGGGCGACGAGTCGCACGCGAAGCCGAAGGCATCCACGAACATGGAGGCGCCGCCGGAGTTCTGGAAGCGCCTGGAGGACGAGGGGGTGCGCTGGGCCAAGATCGGCGGCTTCGACATCGACGGCGTGTTGCGCGGCAAGTACGTATCCATCGACAAGCTGCGCTCGGCGCTGGCGCAGGGCTTCGGGTTCTGCGACGTGATCTTCGGGTGGGACATGGCCGACGTGCTCTACGACGCCGCGAAGGTCACGGGCTGGCACAGCGGCTATCCCGACGCCCACGCCGTGCTCGACGTGGCCACGGCTCGACGCATCCCGTGGGAGCCGGGCGTGATCGCTCTGCTCTGCGACTTCCGCGATGCGAGCGGCGCCGAACACCCTGCGTGTCCGCGTTCGCTGCTGAAGAGGATGAAGGCGGAGGCGAACCGTCGCGGCTTCGACGTGCTGTTCGGCGCGGAGTTCGAGTTCTTCTTTTTCAAGGAGAGCCGCGATGAGCTGGCCGCCAAGGGCTACACCAACCTGACCCCGCTCGACCCCGGCATGATGGGATACAGCTGGTTGCGCACCGGGCAGGACGCGGATCTCGTGCGCGACATCCTGGACAGCCTGGCCGCTCACGACGTGCCGGTCGAGGGCTTTCACACCGAGACGGGCCCGGGCGTGTACGAGGCGGCGATCCGCTACGATGACGTGCTCGCCGCCGCGGACAAGGCGGCGCTGTTCAAGACGGCGCTCAAGCAGATCGCGGCGCGTCATGGACTCAGCGTCACGTTCATGGCGAAGACCAACGCTCGCCTGCCAGGGTCGAGCGGGCACCTGCACCAGAGCCTGTGGCGCGGTGACGCGAACGTTTTTGCCAGCGGCGACCGTAAGAAGCTCTCTCCCACCTTGCGCGCCTACCTGGGCGGGCAGATCGCCTTGATGCGCGAGCTGACGGCGCTGATCTCTCCGACCATCAACAGCTACAAGCGCTATGTGCCGGGGGTTTGGGCCCCGCTCTCGCCTTCGTGGGGTATCGACAACCGCACCTGTGCCTTGCGCGTCATCGATCCGTTCGACGCCGGCGCGGCGCGCATCGAGTGTCGGCAAGCGGCCGCCGACATCAACCCGTACATCGCGATGGCCACCTGCCTCGGCGCGGGACTATGGGGCATCGAGCGCGACCTCGACCCCGGTCCGCCGGCGGTAGGTGACGCGGGCAGCGCCGCCGAGCGCCTCCCCGGCAGCCTGAAAGAGGCGACCGCGTTGCTCGAGCAGAGCAGCGCCGCGCGCGAGATCTTCGGCGCGCCGTTCGTCGAGCACTACGTCATGACACGCAAGTGGGAGGTGCTCGAGTTCGAGCGCGCCGTGACGGACTGGGAATCGAAGCGCTATTTCGAGATGGTGTGAGCGTACTGCCGCGGCGAGCGGTGCGTCTCCCCCGACGCGTCACACGGGGGGCGCGCGCGCGTCGTGCCGCGGCGAACGGCAGCCGAACCGTCGCGTTTTCGCTACGCTAGCCACGCGTTCGCGCGGCGGTTCGCACGATGGCGTTCCGACGAGGTGAGGCGCTATACTCGAGCGAACATGGCATTCACGGTCTGGTCGTATCCTACACGCATCGTCTTCGGCGCCGGCAGCGCAGCCCAGTGCGGCGCCGAGGTAAAGAACTTCATCACCGGTCGCGTTCTTCTCGTCACCGACAAGGGGGTGGTGCAAGCAGGCCTCACCCGACCCGTCGAGGCGTCGCTCGCGGAGCACGCGATCACGAGCCGGGTGTTCTCCGAGCTATCGAGCAACCCGACGGAGGCCGAGGTCGAGGCGGGCGTCGCCGCGTATCGCGATGCGGGTGCGGAGGGCATCGTAGCCGTGGGCGGCGGCGCGGCGATGGATGTGGCCAAGCTGATCGTGGTGCGCTCGAAGGTCGATAGGCCCTTCGAAGAGCTCGACGACAACCTCGGCGGCGACCGCTTCATCCCCAAGCAGCTGCCCCCCGTGATCGCCATCCCCACGACAGCCGGCACGGGCAGCGAGATCGGTCGGGCCGCGGTGCTCACGGTCGCGTCCACCGGCAGCAAGACGGTCGTGTTCGCGCCTTCGATGCTGCCCAAAGTGGCGATCCTCGATCCGGAGATGACGGTGCCATTGCCGGCGGGCCCCACGGCGGCAACCGGGTTCGATGCGCTGACACACTGCCTCGAGGCTTACCTGGCCAAGGGCGATCACCCGCTGGCCGACGGCATCGCCCTCGCGGGCCTCGAGATCATCGCGCGCGACCTGCCGCGCGTCGTCGCGAACGGGCGCGACCTCGAAGCGCGCGGCGGCATGCTGAAGGCGGCGATGATGGGCGCTGCCGCTTTCCAGAAGGGGCTCGGTGCGTGCCATTCGCTCTCTCACCCGCTATCCGCCGAGCTGAACGTGCACCACGGCCTCGCCAACGCGCTGTGTCTGCCGGCAGTCGTCGACTTCAACGAGCAGGTCGTGCCCGAGCGCGTCAAGCGCGTGTCCGCGATCTTCGGAGGCAGCGCCGATTCCGGGGGCTGCGCGCAGGCCTTGCGCCAGCTGCGTTCGAGCCTCGGCATGGTCTCCGGCCTCTCGAACGTCGGCGTCACCCGCGACCACTTGCCCCGCTTGGCGGAGCTGGCCGTGAAAGACGGCTGCCACGGCGGCAACCCTCGACCGTGCTCGGAGAAGGACTTTCTCGCGCTCTACACGGCCTCGCTCTGAGGCCGCCCGTGTCCGTCGTGCGGCCAGCTTCTCGGGCTCTCAGCGCACCGGCGTGCTGGCGCGCGGTGGGGGTCGTTCGCTCACCAGCGACGACTTGAAGGCCAGGGCGCCCGAGTAAAACACGCGCAGCGTGTTGCGCCCGCAGAACGGGCAGAGCCACGCCACCTGGAACACTTCCTTGTCGGCCTCGATGCTGTGCGCGGGACAGGACTCCTGGCGGCGGCGCCGGGGCTCCGTGGCCCACCCGCTCAACACGTATCGCTGCTGGTTCAGCGACGCGGACAACGTCGCCTGGCACTCGCATCGGGATTGAATCGTCGCCTGGATGGGCATCGTCGCCTTTCGGACGCTGGGCTCACTCTCGCCGCGCGCGGACCCTGAACCACGCCGCAGCCATGCTGGCCGCCTGATGAACGAGCCGCCTATTAACGAGATGGCGCATAGGGGTCAAGTTTGGACTTTTGCCGCGGCGAAGAGGGCGCTATGGTGCCCGCCAATCCGCGGGAGTAGCTCAGTTGGTAGAGCACAAGCTTCCCAAGCTTGGGGTCGAGGGTTCGAATCCCTTCTCCCGCTCCAAATGCCCGAATCAAAACGGGTAGTTGGAGCCGACCGGTGGGGTCGAAGGGGTGGTGCTGAAAGAGGCACCACCCAAAACCACCTGAAGGGGTCTGCGCCTCGGCGCCATTCGTCCTCAGCCGACCAGTCTGAGTTCGGGGATAGGAGCCGGCGGCTGTCCGTCGACGGGTACGCCGCTCACCATCGACATGACCAAGTCGATGGCTCTCTTCTGGAGTGGTGCCCAAACCGAAGTGTGCTGCGGGCCACGGTCGTCGAGTCTGGGCTCGGCGACGCGCATGGGGCCCTCTCGGACTTGCGAGCAGGGCCCCTCGAGGCGGCGGCATTGTTGCGCCCGTGCAATGATGCGCGAGTCGCCGCATCTCCGGCGCAAAGCGTGCGCTGCAGCCCAGGGGGGCCGCAACCGATGCAGCTCTGGCTCGGGCGGTCCGATGTACGGTGCATGGCCAGGAGCTGGCCTGGCCGCGGCGTGAACGGTCGAAATTGTCCTGGCCCGCGCTGTGCATTCGTGTGGGCAAGACGCCGCCTCATGCGGAGAAGAGGACTCATCATGACCGATTCGAACCGGACCCTTAAAACCATCAAGAGCGCTCTCGACGACATTGGGACTGCTGGAGATGCCGCGAGACTCCAAATCCATCTGTTGTCACTACGGGCGCGTGAACGCACCGGAGAGCTTGCGGCCAACATCGAGGCGCTCGAACATCGCCTCGACCAGGGACTGGAGCAGGCCGTGGGTCAAGCGGCGAGTAAGACACGCCAGCTGTCCAGCGCGGTGCGCGATCTGCTGGGACAGACCGCGACTCGCGACGGTGAGCTCAGTGTTCAGCAGATCATGACCGATGCCGTGTCTACTTGCTCGCCCGAAGAATCGCTCAACGCTGCGGCTCGGCAGATGTGGGAGCACGATTGCGGCGCAGTGCCCGTCGTCGATGGTGGCACGGTTGTCGGAATCATCACCGATCGCGACATCTGTATGGCGGCCTACACGCAGGGCCGTCTACTCGCGGCGATCACCATCCAAGACGTGATGGCGCGCCACGTGCACGCTTGCCGTTCCAACGATACGCTGGAGCGCGCCGCCAGCCTGATGGCTGAGGCGCAGGTGCGGCGTCTGCCGGTCGTCGACGCTGAGCAACGCCTGCTCGGTATGGTTTCCATGGCGGATATCGTGCGCAGCGCCCCGGTGCTCGGTCAGCACGAGGCGGAGGAGCTCGTGTTCCGGTTGACACGGGCGATCTCGCAGCGCTCGCGCGAGGCGATGCCCGAGCCGCGTGCTGCGGAGTGAGCCGCTGGAAAGCACGCGGCCTCGATGGGAACAGCACGCGGGCTGACCGTGGAGCCGCCGATCCCGCCGCGAGGGCAGACCTCCATCGTGGACCGTCCCGAAGACGGCTGTCCAGGATGTCGACGCCGCGACTCACCGAGTAGAGGCCTCCCTCGCCATCCGCGCGCACAGCGAGCTGCGCAGGACCGTCGTTAGATCGCCGGCCACTTCGCGAAGGCCCGCGAGCGACGAGCTCCGTTGCCGGGCGGGGGCCCTGGCGCGGATGTCCCGAGAGTCGTTGCGCGTGCTGCGGGCCGCCGCGACGATCGGGGATCGTTTCGAGCTCGAGACGCTGGCAAGGTTGCTCGACGTCGAGGAAGTCGTGTTGCTCGACGCCATTCAGGAGGTGCTGGATCGAGGGCTATCGCTGGAAGATCGAGGGCACGGCATCTTTCGCCTCGAGCCCCCTACCGGCGCTGCCCTGCGGCAAGCGATTTTGCCCGCGCTGTCAGAGGCCTGGCACCGGCGCCTGGCCGAGCTGTTCGGTGGGCTGCCAGCGCCGCGCGATGGACACTCTGAATGTTCGGTGCAGCTCTCCGGCATTCAGGTGCCCGAGCCAGCTGAAGACACGACGCCGATCGTGGCATCGAGCGCGAGCCGCCGTGACCCCGTACCGAGCGCCGACGCCGAATGCCCGCCCACAATGCCCGAGGCCGGCGCGTGTCTCGCGATCCGTCCCGACGCCCTCGAAGCCACCAACGACGGTCGTCCAGCGTCGTGGTGGGAGCGCCTCGGTGCCGAAGCGGCGAACGCAACGCCAGCCGCGGTCCGGTCCGCTCCTGGGGCAGCCGCATCCCTCGCCGACGTTCCCGGTGAGGCGGTGCGCGACGACGGGCGTTCCGCGTGGCACGCCGAGGTGGCGGGAATGCGCGAAGATGCAGCGGAGCGGCATCTGTCTGCGGCGATGGCCGCCGCGCGCGCCGGCGCCCACGCGCGGGCGCTCGACGCCGCCGGTCGAGCTCTGGCGCGGCCCGCTCGGCGGGAGGGATGAGCGAGGCGTTCGCAGCAGCGCACGACTATCCGCAGGCCTCGAGCAGCCTCGCCGAATCAGTCGCGCTCACCATCGAGAAGGGCGCCGCCGCCGGGCTTCAACATGACCTCGCCAGCCTGCAGCGCTCGAGGCCCAGCTGCGGGCGCGCTCATCGAGCAGGCGAGCGCGCTCGGACGGCGCCTGTTGCGTGCCCTGAGCGTCGCCTGACACGCAAACCCTGCGTGACCTGCACTCGTTGCGTCCCTGTGAGTGCGCGACGATCGCGGCTGGCCGCGAGAAGGACTGGCACGACGGATGCAATCCTCGCAGGTGAGCGAGAGGAGTATCGCTCACAGGACAGGACAGAATAAAGATGACCAGAACTTGCATCATCGTCGCCGACAGCGCTCACGCGCGGTTCTTCACGCTCGAGGTCCCAGAGGATGCGAGCATCGACGGCGGAGCGCACCTGCTCGAGCATCAGGATCTCGTCAATCCGGAAGCCGACATGCCGGAGAGCAAGCTGTTCTGCGATCGGCGCGGGCGGGCCCACGCCTCGCCGCGGGGCGCCGCGCACGCTCTCGACGACGGTCGCGAACGCCATCGGGCCGAGCTCGCTCGGCGCTTCGTGCGACGCGTCGTCGGAGAAGCCGAGCGTTTCGTGGAGCGCGAGGACGCGCGCCGGCTGTTGTTGGTGGCCGAACCCCGTCTGCTCGGCGTGCTGCGCGAACAGCTTCATCCGGAGCGCCTGCCGCAGGTCGAGATCGGGGAGGTCGGCGAGAATCTATCGCAGCGCCCTGTGGCGCAAATTCAATCGGTCCTCGCGCTGCGCGGCGTCGTGCCGACGGCAGCCGCGCCCGACGTCGGCGTCTTCCGCCCGCGCGGTCAGCCGGCGAGTACGCACTGAGCCAGGACGCAGGAGGAGGCAGCATGAAAAAGGTCGGCGCGCAAGCTCGGGTCGTTTGCGCGAATGCGAGCAAGCGCCTGTGCAGCGAGGCCGAGTGGTCTGGCGCTTGCCGAGGTGCTCGCGACACCCTGTATCCCTATGGCAATGCGCGTCAGCGCGGGCGCCGCAACGATCGCTTCCACGAGTCGAGTGAGCACCCCGTGCAGCGTTTGTTTCGCGCCTATTCGGCGAAAGGTGAGGACCCGCGCGACATGTGGCAGCCGCTCTGGATGAACGACGCCCGCTGCATGAGCTGCCGCGGACGGTCAGCGCCACCGGCACCTTCCGCGAGTGCACGAACGAGCTCGGCGTGTTCCACATGGTCGGCAACCTACACGACTGGGTCGACGATCGGCGTGGCGTGTTCGCCGGCGGCTATTTCATGGACACCTACCAGAACGGTGAAGGCTGCGAGTACCGCTGTCGAGCAGCTCGCCGGGTAGATTCAGGCGGTACGCGCCGCAGAGCGAACAGCGCTGCCGAGCGCTACCGCATCAGTCGCGCGTTTGGATGCTGACGCTCAGGTCGGATGTGCCCTTCAAGGAGTTGCGAATAAGGCAGGCCTGCTCTGCTCGCTCGAGCACGGCCCTGGCGTCGGTCTCAGACACGCCGCTTGGAACCTCCAGCGAGGCGTGGAGCGCGAAATGAGTGAACTGAGTCGACCGCTCCACACGGTCGAGCGTGCCGACCGCCTCTGCTCGCAGCGACAGCCACGGCAACTTCGCGGCACGAGCGACCGAGCGGAACGTGAGGATGAAGCAGTTGGTGACTGCTCCAACGCACAAAGTCTCTGGCGACCAAAGGTCGCCGGGCCCTCCGAATTCGGCCGGCGGCGCCGTGGACAAGGCAGGCAGGCGGGGGCTCTCGAGCGAGACATTGCCTTCCCGCAGTGCAGATGCAGAGGCGGAGTAGTGATGAGGGTAGCTGGCCATGACGTAGGATCCTGAGTGTGCTCGAAGGTGCACCGAGCGTGCCATGCCGCGCGCTCGACCCGGCGCTTGCTGGTAAGAGCGGTCGTTGCATCGAGTGGGGCGCTCGTGGTGCGCGCATTGTGCATCGAGAAGCCCCGCAACGCAGAAGCTGCGCTGCGGGGCAAACGGGGCGAAACGATGTTCCCGATCATGAACGGCAGGAAGCTGGGTGCTTCATGCAGCGCGAATCAACGCGGATGCGCGGCTCTTGCTGGTGTTCTTTCGGACTATTCTGGAGCGCCCGAGCGGTCGCCGTGGCCTGCCCGCCCCGGACGGGACGCGTCTTGCGGAGCATGAACGTGGAAGGGCAGCGTGGTGGCCGCAGCTCTTCAGGCCCGCGGAGGCGCAGCACTGAGGCGTCCGGGAGGTGCGCGCGTTCTTTGCGCCGATGGTGCTGCTCCGCAGATTTTGCGCCGTCAGCGCGGCTCGAGCCGCGCTCGGGCGGAGTCGAAGGGCGTCTCGCCTCGGCATCGAACTTGCTCCAGGGCGTCACGCGAAAGACATCCGGAAGGAACGGCTTCTCGAGGAGAAGCCTGTCTTGCCGCGCTCGCAGGAGCCAACGGCGGAGTGTGACCATTGCGGTGTTCGTCACAGCGTCAGACATCGGCGCATTCAGGCGTTCGGTGCCCGAGCCATCGCCGGCGTCGGCGGAGATCAGGCAATGAATTCATCGACCGCGATCGCGACCCCACCGAGGGATGTAGAGCATGCTCTCGGCACGTCGGTGCCCTACTGGTCGACCCCCGCGGTTGACCTGTTCACTCGCGTGGGTTCCGGGCCACTCGGCCTCGACGCAAAAGAGGCCGCTCGCCGGCTGGCATCGAACTTCGGAGGCGTGCGGGAGCCCCGCGGCGTGTCCATTTACCGAGTCATGCTGGAGCAACTCGCGAGCCCGTTGCTCTTGCTGCTCGTGTTCGCTGCGACGGTCTCGGCGCTCACCCGCGAGTGGGTGGACGCTGGTCTGGTGCTTTCGATTGTCATCCTCTCGGTCGGCGTGGGCGCTCGTCGCGAGTACAAGGGCCAGGCGGCGGCAGCCGCCCTCGCAGCACGCATACGGACGCGCGCCACGGTCGTACGTGGCGGTGTGTCTCTGCGCATACCCGCCAACGAGGTCGTCGTGGGCGATGTCGTCTTGCTCGCAGCGGGCAGCCTGGTGCCCGCCGACGCCGTCGTTATCGACGCCAGCGACTGTCACGTGAACGAGGCCGTGCTCACCGGGGAGGCCTTCAGCGTCGAGAAGGCGCCGGGCGTGGTGCTGGCAGGAACGCCGCTCGCGCGCCGCAGCAACTCTGTCTTCCAGGGCAGCAACGTGCAGAGCGGCACGGCCCGTTGCCTGGTCGTCGCGACGGGCGCCGAGACGGAATACGGGGCGATCGCGAAGACCCTGCTGCGGCGTCCTCCGGAGACGGAGTTCGATGGGGGCCTGAGACAATTTGGCTACCTGCTCGTGAAGGTGATGCTCGTCATCACGGTCGTCGTCTTCATCGTGCACGTGGCCCTCGACCGGCCACCGCTGTCGACCTTGCTCTTTGCCATCGCGCTGGCGGTGGGCTTGTCCCCCGAGCTGCTGCCAGCAATCCTGAGCGTCAACCTGGCCCGCGGCGCGAGCATGATGGCATCGCGCGGCGTGCTGGTGCGTCACCTCTCGGCCATCGAGAACCTCGGTAGCATGGACATCCTGTGCACCGACAAGACCGGGACGCTGACTGAAGGCGTGGTGCGGCTGGAGGGTGCGTTTGACGCCGGCGGCGCGCGCTCTTCGGCAGTGCTGGAGCTGGGCGCGCTGAACGCGTTCTTCGAGACGGGGCTGCCCAGCCCGCTCGATGACGCGATCCTGAATGAGCTACGACCCGCGTCAGACGCTCGGGAGAAGCTCGCGGAGGTGCCCTTCGACTTCGTGCGCAAGCGCGTCAGCGTGGTGCTCTCGAGCGGGAAGGGCGCGCAGCTGGTGACGAAGGGGGCGTTTCAGCAGGTCCTCGGCGCGTCGACGCAATTGCCCGACGGTCGGTTACTCGATTCCGAGGCGCGTGCCGCGCTCGAACGGCGTCACGCCGAATGGGCGGCACAGGGCGTGCGGGTCCTCGCTGTCGCCACTCGCGCGCTACCGAGCAAGCCGCACTACGAGCGCGACGACGAGAAGGAGCTGACGTTTGAAGGCTTCTTGACGTTCTTGGATCGGCCGAAGCAGGGCGCGCGCGAGGCGCTCGCGGACCTCGGGCGCCTGGGGGTCAGTGTGAAGATCATCACGGGTGACGACCGAATGGTCGCCGAGCATATGGCGCGCCTCGTCGGCATCGAAGTCCCTCACGTGTTGACCGGCGCCGACCTGGATCGCCTCCAGGGCGAAGCGCTCTGGCAAGTCGCAGAAGGCATCAACCTCTTCGCCGAGGTCGACCCTCGGCAGAAGGAGCTCATCATCTCGGCGCTCCGAAAGCGTGGGCACGTCGTCGGGTTTCTGGGCGATGGCATCAACGACGCGCCAGCCATGCATGCCGCGGACACGAGTTTGTCCGTCGATCAGGCCGTCGACGTGGCGCGGGAGGCGGCAGATTTCGTGCTGCTCGAGCGCGACCTCGACGTGCTGCGTCGGGGCATCGAGGCGGGCCGGACGACCTTCGCCAACACCCTCAAGTACGTCCTCACGACCACCAGCGCCAACCTGGGCAACATGATTAGCATGGCGATCGCGTCGTTGTTCTTGCCCTTCCTGCCGCTTCTGGCGGGCCAGATTCTGCTGAATAACTTCTTGTCGGACATTCCCGCCGTCGGCATCGGCAACGACGCCGTCGATGAGGAACAGGTGGCGCGGCCGCGCCGCTGGGATATGCGCTTCATAGGTCGGTTCATGCTGGAGTTTGGGGCGCTCAGCTCCGTCTTCGATCTGCTGACGTTCGGTTTGCTGCTCCTGGCGTTCAGGGCAAACGTCACCGAGTTTCGAACGGGGTGGTTCGTCTTGTCGCTCCTCACGGAGTTGGTCATCGCGCTTGTCGTGCGCACTCGGCGGCCGTTCTATCGCAGTCGCCCCGGTACCCTCTTGCTGACGTCGACCTGGTTCGTCGCCCTGGTAGCCCTCGCGATACCGTACCTGCCATGGGTCGACGTGCTCGGATTCACTCCCCTGCCGCTCGGCCTGTTGCTCGCCCTGGTGGGGATCACGCTCGGGTATGTCGCGGCAGCGGAGGCGTTGAAGCACTGGTTCTATCGCCGCCGCGACCCTCTGGTCCTCGAGACCGCAGACGCCGCCGAGCGCACGCCCGCCAGGAGGTATTGAGAGGGCGGCGATCTGCCCAGCGCACCGTCTGCGCCGCCGCCGACGAACGGCAGAACTTGCGGTGGCGACCACCCCGTGCCGAGCCTCGGCATGCCAAACCCCGAAGCGAACGGCACTGGCCCGGGTCGTGCAACGCGCGCACCTCAAACAAACCGCTCACGCGGAAAACGGCTGCCATGGCTCTCCCGAGCAGCCCCTGAACGTGGCCGTTCAGCTCATGTGGGAGCACGATTGCGGAGCGGTTCCGGTGCTGTCTGACGGCGGAGGCCTGGCTGGGATCATCACGGACCGCGACGCATGCATGGCGGCGGACACCAAAGGCCCTACCGCTCTCGGCCATCGTCGTGCGCGACGTCATGGCGCGCCACGTTCACACGCGCAGACCGGACGATTCGCTCGCGCGTGTGGCGACCTCGATGGCGGACGCTCAGGTGCGCCGTTTGCCGGTCGTGGACGCAGGCCATCGGCTGGTCGGCATTGTTTCGTTGGCGGACATCGCCCGCAGCGCCCAGATTCTCGGGCAGCGCGAGGGGGCGGAGCTGGTGTTGCAGCTGCTCCGGGCGGCGTCGCAGCGGCCCCACGTTGCGGCTGTCCAGCAGCCGGCGGCGGAGTAGATCGGCGGCCGATACGGGGATGGGGCAATCTTCCTGGGGGCCTCGCGAGCCCCTAGGAAACACCTACCGCGTTCTCGCTCGGGGTCGCGCTACGGGTTGCTCGTCGCGACCCCGGCCACGCGCGACACGTCGACCATTTGATCGATGTTCGGCTGCAGGGCGATCTCGATGCGACGGTTGCGAGCCTTGTTCGTGGCGCTGTCGTTGGCGGTGACCGGGTCGAACTCGGCATAGCCCGCAGCGGATAAAGACGCGGGCTGCATGCCGGCGTGGATCAACAGGCCGACGACCTCGAGCGCTCTCGCCGACGACAGCTGCCAGTTGGACGCGAACCCAGAGACGCGGGTCGGATCGGCGTCCGTGTGGCCGCTGACCTGAAAGCGCCGACCCGGGAGCGAGCCGAGCACGTGACCGACCTCGCTGAGAGCCTTTCTGCCTTTGCGTCCGATGTCTGCCTTCCCGGGTTCGAAGTACACGTCGGACGGCAACACCAGCACCATTCGCCCGCTGCGCAGGACGATGTTGAGCTCGCCGGCATCGAGCATGCGTCCGAGACGCTGGGCGACGTCGCGAAACATGGCCGCTTGCGACTCGGCAGCGGCCCGAGCGCCTCGCAGCTCTTCGAGGCCGGAGCGGGCGCGCTCGAGCGAGCCCGCGAGCTCCGCTTTGGCCGCGACGAGCTGGTCGACGTCTTTGCCGCGTCGTTCGAGTTCCGCCGACATGCCTTCGTTCATCGTGCTCGACTCGTCGAGGGCCTCGCCGCAGGCGATCGCGATGCCGCCGGCGACATCGACCTCCTGTTGAGCCAAGGCCAGCGCAACGTTGGCTTCGGCGAGCTCCTGTCGCACCTGTGCGAGCTCCGTGTGGCTCTCGCGGCGATGGTCAGCTCCCAGCTTTTCGCTTGCCTGGAGCTGCCCCCGGACGCGGGTCACGTCCGACACTGCGGCGTCGTACTTGCCCTGCGATACACACGCCAGCAGACTACTGGCAACGACTAGGGAACTCAGGCAAGTCTTCGTGGGCTTCATGCGCCTCGTCGCTGCAGATGTCGTGCCAGTTGCACGTGCAGTGGTCGTGGGGCGGTCATCGTGCGCCGGCGAAGAGCTTGCGCCGGCGCCTATCAAGGTGCAGGGATTGCATGACGAGCGGTGTTACAAATAGCCAAGAATTCGGGCTTCGACGACGGCGTCGTGGTGGACCGGATGTCGCAGGGCATCGGCAGCGTGATGGCCAAACCGGTGCGGCCGCCTCGGCCGCGCAGATGTCATCGCGGGCAGGGGCGCTTCGCCGGGCTTTGATGGCGGAATTGCCCCGAGCTGGCTCGGTCCGTCGCGTTTCGAATGGCACGTGCGATGCAACGGCGCATCTCATGTGGCTCGCATCGAGAACGGTTTGGCGACCGAGTGTGTACGGGCTGCTCGGTGGCGGTGGCCTCCTGCTCGCGCATTGCGCGCCAGTCGAAGTGGTGGCGCCGCCCCAGGATGCGGCGGGGGAAATCTCGGCGCCCGAAGCGCGGGCGGCGCAGGGATCTGCTGTTGCTACGTCGCGCTCCATGCCACCGGCACGCGCTGGCGCGGAGCGAAGCCTGCTCGAGTTTCTCGGCATCGGTCGCGGAGAGCGCGTCGCGGACCTGGGCTCGGGGGCGGGCTACTCGATCGAGCGCCTTGCCGCCGCCGTAGGCCCGAGCGGTGTGGTCTACGCTCGCCACGACCCGCGGCTGCTGGTGGCACCTGCCGTCCGCGAAGCGGCGGCGGAGCGTGTTGGCACTCTGCCCCAGAACATCGTGATGATGGAGACGCCCGACAGCGCCCCGTTCAGCGCGGCCGCCTGGAGCCTCGATCTGGTCACGCTTCTGTTCTCTTATCATGACCTCGTCGCGCGAGGAGGCGACCGGCTGGCGTTCAATCGCGCAGTGTTCACCGCGCTCGCGCCCGACCGCTTCTACGTCATCGCCGAGCACGCGGCCCCACCCGGTGCCGGAGTCGAAGCCGCCGGCGCCGGCCGCATCGAGGAGCGACTCGTGCGCGCAGATGTCGAAGCCGCGGGCTTCGAGTTCGTCGAAGCCGCGCAGCTCTCGGCGGCCAGCGCCGACCCGGGCGACGGCGCGCGCAGCCAATACCTGCTGAAGTTTAGGAGGCCCCGATGAGCGACTTGACCGCTCCCCAACCTCACCGAACGCGCCCACGGGCGCGAGCCGCGGGGCTCGCCTGGGTCGAGCTCGTTCTCGTCCTGCCGGCGATGGGGGCGGCGTGCAAGACTGAACCGGCGCGCGCTCCGGTGGCAGTCGAAGCGGATCCGATCGTGATCGTGGAGGGCAACATCCGCCTCGACAATGGCAAAAAGCTCGCCTATCGAGCGATGCTGGCGCCCGATCCGTCTGCCCCGGGACAGCATCTCGGCAGCATCGACATTCCCATGCAGGCCTTGTCGGGAGCGAGCCTGGATTGGGTCTGGTTCGAGTCGGGAGAGCGAATCGAGTTCACGCTCGCGTTGCCGGGCACGCCACGCTGGACGGGTCGATACGAGGCCGATGGCAGCATCGCCTGCGAGTTTCGGCAGGCGGCCCTCTGGCTGCCGTGCACGATGCGCGACGTCAGCCCGCGCCCGGGCGCGGCGCGGGCCGTCGCCAGCGAAGGCAGTCGACCAGCCACCGAGCGTTGAGCATTCAGCGCCGTGAAATCGTCGGTCGGGCCCTTCGCGGCCCGCCCTGACCTCGACGTCGAGGCCGCTCAACCTTGCCGGTCGGTGCGCTGCGGCGGGCGTCCGTACTCGATGGGCAGCTTCTTCTCCGCCCACTCGAGCATTCCGCCGCGGAGCGAAGCCACGCGTGCGAAGTGGAGCGAGCCGAGTTCGAGCGCAGCCTTGCCCGAGCGCCCGCCGGAGCGACAGATCGTGACGATCGGGCGCTCGCGCGGAAGTGACGGGGCGCGTGCCGCGAGCGTCGCCAGCGGGATGGACTCCGCGCCCGGGAGGTGCCCGAACGGCCCGAGAAACTCATCGCTTTCGCGCACGTCGACGAGCCACACGCCCGCGCCGTTCGCGGCCACCCAATCCGCTGTTATCTCGGGCACGCCAGCGGCCGAGATGGCAACGGGAGCCCACGACAGGTCGGGGGCCTGACAGGGCGCCTGCTGCGCGGGCAGCCCGCACGCGAGGTTGGCCGGAACGGAGGCGTCCATCTTGCGGGGATAAGGCAGCTTCAGCGCGGCCATCAACTCGCTGAACTCCGCGAGCGTGCGGCTCGCCGCGAGCCGGGGGTTGTGCTGCTTCTCCTCTCCCACCGTGCTCACCGTGCGCCCCTTGTAGTCGTGCGCCGGGTAGATCAGCGTGTCATCCGGCAGCGTGAACACGCGCTCGCGGACCGATTGGTATAAGGCTCGCGAGCTTCCGCTCTGGAAGTCGGTGCGCCCGCAGCCCCGGATCAGCAAAGCGTCTCCCGTGAACGCCATGCGCGGCTCGTGGCACACGAACGTGAGGCACCCGCTCGTGTGCCCGGGTGTCTCGCGGACCTCGAGGGCGTGCCGACCGAACTCGACGCGATCGCCCTGCTTGACCAGCACATCCGCGCACACCGCGCCCGAGCGCTCGGACATGACGCTCTTGGCGCCGAACCGCTTCCTGAGCAGCCCCTGTGCCGTCACGTGATCGGCGTGCACGTGGGTGTCGAGCACGGCCATGAGCCGCAGCCCGAGCTCACCTATCAGGCTGGCGTCGCGCTCGAACTGCTCCTGCACCGGGTCGATGATGACGGCCTCGCGAGACACTTCGTCCGCCAGCAGGTAGGTGTAGGTCGACGTCTCTGGGTCGAAAAGCTGTCTGAATAACATGGGTCGTCCTCTAGTCACGTGCGCCTGTGCAACATCAGGTCGCCGAAGTCGATCTGCGTCCTGGCGAGCAACGTCGAGCGTGGGTCAAAGCGCGGGCTGGTAATCACGGCGGCTGGATGGATCGAAACTCGATACTCGATACTTGCGTGCAATGTCAGTCAGCTTACCTCCGCCGGGCCGCCTCCCGGCAGCTCGCTCGTCGTCTTGCGCGGCGCTGGTTTCCACGTCTCGAACTTTGCCGTGAGCACCCAGCCGACCGCCATCGTCAGCACGAACAGCAGCGCGTCGCGGCTGCCCGCACCGAGCGAGACGATGCCGGGCCCCGGGCAATAGCCGCCGAGGCCCCAGCCCGCTCCGAAGATGACCGAGCCAGTGACGAGCTTGCGGTCAATGTACCGGAGCTTGGGGACGGCGAACTCGTCCGCGAACAGCGGCGCCGCGCTGCCGCGCACCCAGCGATACGCCACGAAGTGGACGGCGACGGCACCGACCATCACGAGCGCGAGGCTCGGGTCCCACGCACCGCCGACGTCGAGGAAGCCGATCACCTTGCGTGGATCCGTCATGCCGCCGACGGCAAGCCCGGCTCCAAAGAGCAAACCGGCGACGAGCGTGCCCGCGAGGTGTCTCGCTGCCCGGATCACGCGCCACCCCCGAGCCAGCGGAGCAGGGTGACGGTGACGACGCCGCTGAGCATGAAGGCCAGCGTCGCGACCAGCGAGCGCGGCGACAGCCGGGTCAGGCCGCACACGCCGTGGCCGCTCGTGCAGCCGCTCCCGAGCCGCGTCCCGACGCCGACGAGCAGCCCTGCCGCGGCGATGCTGGCGAGTGAGCGGGGCGACGTGCCCACGGCTTCCGGCATCAGCCACGCGACGAGCGCACCCGCGAGCAGGAGCCCGAGCAGAAAGGCGCCGCGCCAGGCGCGATCGCCGTGTTTACCGAGCAGCAGGTTGCCGGCGATGCCGCTGACGCCCGCGACGCGGCCGTAGCCGATCAGCAGCAAGGACGCGGCCAGGCCGATCAATACGCCCCCGGCGAGCGACGTGTAGGGTGTAAATTCAGTCATCGTTGGGTCTCATCTGAGCGTCGATCGTCGGCGGCTCGGTGCACGACCGAGGCCGACCGCGGCGTCGCGTCGCTCCGCTTCAGTTTCGATGTGCACCATCCGTGCCGGAGTCGAGGCGACCGCCAGCAGCCCTGAAACACCGCTCTCTCGACGGAAGGGTGAAACGTCCGTGTTGCCGGTGTTGCAGGCCGGTGTTTCAAGCGCGGCAAGTCCGCGGCCGAGAGCTGCACCGAACCCCCGTATATTCCCTCGAATCGCGCCGCTGGAAGCCGTGGCACGCGCTTCGCACTGCTCGAGGTCGCGGGTCGTTCGGCACGGACGGCCCGTCGAGGGCCACACGCAATGGTTGCGTCATGGCATCCGCCGAACGTCGCTCACCCAGGTTGAATTGACCATGATCCCGATCGCCTTTCTACTCGCTCTCCTGATCGGGGTCTCGCTCGGGTTGCTCGGGGGCGGAGGCTCGATCCTGACGGTGCCGATCCTGCGCTATGTGCTCGGCATGGACGGGCACGAGGCCATCGCCACCTCGCTGCTCGTCGTGGGAGCCACGAGCCTCGCCGGCTTGCTCGCGCATGCCCGAAAGGGCAGGGTGCAATGGCGAACGGGCCTCGTCTTCGGGGGCGCAGGCATGCTGGGGGCTTTTCTGGCGGGGCGCGTCGCCCATCGCGTATCGGCGCCGTTGTTGCTCGCGACGTTCAGCCTGATGATGTTCGCTACGGCGCTCGCGATGTTACGCCCCGAGCGAGGTCAGCGAGATACGAGCCCTCCCGCGGGCCGCCGTCGCGAGGCCCCGCTGCCGATTTCAAAGATCCTCGGCGAGGGGTTGGTGGTCGGCGCCGTGACGGGCTTTGTGGGCGCAGGCGGCGGCTTCCTGGTGGTGCCGGCGCTGGTGCTGCTCGGACGCCTACCGATGGCGACCGCGATCGGCACCTCTCTGCTGGTCATCGCGCTCAAGTCGTTCGCCGGCTTCGCCGGGTATGTCGGTCACACCGCCATCGATTGGCCGCTTGCGCTCGGCGTGAGCACGTTCTCCGTCATCGGCAGCTTTGGCGGCGCTCGGCTCGCGGGGCGGTTGAGCGCGCACACGCTGCGCCAGGCATTCGGCTGGCTCGTCGTGGCGATGGCGTTCTTCATTCTGGCTCGCGAAGCGCCCCCGCTTTTCGGCCTAGCGCCCTCTCTCGGCGTCGCAGCGGCGGCCAGCCTCGCCGGCACCGCGCTGGTCGCCCTCGTACGGCGCGTCATCGCGCGCCGCCGCTCGCGGCGCAGCGGCGCGCCCCTCGAAACGAGACGAGCCGCGGCGGCTCCGACGCCGTTCTCGAACCTCGAAAGGAAGCCCTCATGACTCCGGAGATCAAAGCCTTCTTCGACAAGCGCACTCAGACGCTCACCTACGTCGTGTTCGACCCCGAGACGCACGACGCCGTCGTCATCGACCCGGTGCTCGACTACGAACCGGTCGGCTCCTTCACCTTCACGGAATCGGTGGACGCCGTCAGCGCCTTCGTCCGGCAGCAGGAACTCAGGCTCCACCACGTGCTCGAGACGCACGCCCACGCAGACCACCTATCCGGCAGCCAGCTGCTCGCGCGCCGGTTCGGGGCGAAGATCGTCATCGGCAAACACATCACCGAAGTCCAGGCGACCTTTGCCCACGTCTTTGACCTGCCCGCGACGTTCGCGACAGACGGTAGCCAGTTCGACATGCTGCTCGAAGATGGCGCGGTGCTCGGGGCGGGCAGCCTCAGCATCACGGCGCTGGCAACGCCCGGCCACACGCCGGCCTGCCTGAGCTACCTCATCGGCGACGCCGTGTTCACGGGCGACGCGCTCTTCATGGACGACTACGGCACCGGCCGCTGCGACTTCCCGCGCGGCAGCGCCGATGCGCTCTTCGAGTCCGTGCAAAAGCTGTATCGACTGCCGGAGTCGACGCGCGTGTTCGTCGGGCACGACTATCAACCGAAGGGCCGTGAGGTGCGCTGGGAGACCAGCATTGGAGCCTCCAAGCAGCGCAACGTGCAGCTGAATGCCGAGACGACGCGCGAAGAGTTCGTGCGCCTCCGGCAGCAGCGCGACGCGCAGCTGGCGGCGCCGAGGCTGCTGTTTCAGAGCGTGCAGGTCAACGTCGACGCGGGTCGGCTGCCGGCGCCGCACGACAACGGCACTCGATACCTGCGCTTGCCGCTCAACTTCCTAGAGCCGGCAGACGAGCTCGGCGAGCCCTCGTCCGCATCGGGTCAGAAGCGGTCGGCCTGACCGAGCGGAAGTCAGCGGAGCCGCCCTCGCCGGCAGGCGCGAGAGCGCCTCGGCGAGCGCCGGGGTGTTCGGCGCGCAGCACGCCGGTGTCTGCAACTGATGCGCGGCGGGCCGCGCTGACGCAATGACTGCGCCGCCGGCGAAAGCCTCGATCCGCGCCGCAGCGAACGATTCGAGGCTGGCAACCCGCTTGCATATCTCAACGTCCCCTCGCGCAGCTCCGCCTCGAGCGGCTCCGTCGACGACGCCGGACGATGCATCGGTATCGCGCCACCGCGGACCGTTCGCGCATCGAGCGCCGCAACACACCGATCCCGAGCGCGACCCGCGCATCGAGCATTTCGAAAGGTCTACATCATGATGACGCATCCTTCACTGGCACTGGCTGCGGTGCTGGCCGCGCTGGCCGCGTGCGCAACCCGCGCGGCGCAGGACACGCGACCCGTTGCCTCAACGCCTGCGGCGGCGGAATCGACCGCAGCGGGGGTGACATCGCCGCCCGTCGCCGTTGCGCCCGTCCTGGCAGAGCCTTCCCTGGCGGCACACGCGGCGCGCCCCGGCTGCGCCCAGAATTTCGGCGCGTTCGACGCGAACACCGACCAGCGGGTGTCGCTCGAGGAGTTCCTGTCTCGGCCGCACGCGCTTCCCGACGCGGAAGGTGTCTTCGCGTCGCGCGACGCCGACGCGGATGGTTCGTTGACGGCCACCGAGTTTTGCGCGGGCTGGGGCACCGGCGGCGGTCCGCGCATGGGCAAGGGCCCAAGCCCAGGCGAGCCCGGACGCGGCCCGGGGATGGGCATGGTGCCCGGCATGGGGATGGGACCGCGGAAGGGCCTCGGCACGGGCATGGCGCACGGCGGCGGACGTTGTGAACAGCACTTCGCGCGCTTCGACGCCAACGCCGACGGCAATGTGACCGACGCAGAATTCGTGGCGCTGCCCCATCCGCACGCCGGCACCCACGAAGTCTTCGCGGCCCGAGATCAGAACCACGACGGCGTGCTCACTGCAGCCGAGTTTTGTTCGCCCTGGGCTCCGCCGTCTCCTTCGCCGTGAAAGGGCGCGGAGCGAGCCGCCGGTGTCGCTGACACGAGGCGCATCGAGTCGGGACCGGCTGATCGACGAGGACTGGAGCCTCGACTTTGGAGACAGTCGTCCGCGGCGCGCCGGAAGGGCGACACGCCTCCCGACAGATGTCCCGAGCGGCGAAGAGCGTGCCTGCTCGAGCGCCGTCGGGGGACTGAGACGATAGATCGTCTTCGGAGTGCACCAACCATCAACGATTCCTCCGGGGTGACCGAGCCGGTCGAGACGGAGGACAGGGGTGATTGAAATGGGATTGTCAGTTAGAGGCGCAGTGTTTGCTGCGCTGTACCCGTCGCATATCCTCGGGGTGAGTCCGCTCCAAGACCAGGCGGGAGGGGGCGTCGAGCGGCAGCTGGTGGGCGCCACCGTCTTTCTGCAACCGATGACGGGCGTCAGCGTGGCCGATCTCCTGCGAGCCATGGACTGCTACTCGGCGCACCAGGCCGTCATCGGTTTCGGACCGATCACCACAGAGACCGATCGGTCTCCGCTGAAAGAGCCCGGTTCTCACGCGACGGTGCGGCCGCTGCGTCACGGATATGCGGTCGATGTGCGAGCGGACGATGTATTCGCCGCACGAGCGATCTGGCTGCGAGCGCAGAAGCTCGCGGTGGTGGACTGATCGGTGCCTCACTCTCACATACGAGCCCGCGCCGTGCTACTCGCCGGGCGAAGAGCGTCGGTCTGCCCGGCGCGAGCAGCAGCTCTGTGATAGGCTGGTAGCGTTGCCCCGCCTCGCACCGAAACCGCCCGATCCGCTGCTCGGCGCAGCGCTGTCCGCGTCGGTCGGCGCGGCGCTCTTGCTCGACGCCGAGCTCGAGATCGCGCTCGTCACGGCGGAAGCCCAAGCCTTGCTCGGGGTGGAGGTGACGCTCGGCACCCTCGCCGCCAAGGTGCTGTGCGCCCAATCGCCGGAGCGGCCCGTCGCCGAAGCGCTCGCGCAGGGTCGCGCTGTCCAGGCCGTCATCGCTCATCCTGCAAAGGGCACTGCCGGGCGCCTGCTGAAGGTTCGCGCGATCCCTCTGCTTCAGGGTGAACGCCGGCTCGGCTGGCTCGTGCTGCTCGATGCCGCCGGGGCTCTGGGCGAAGGCCCCGTGTGCTTCCATGGCATGTGGTCGCAGTCGCCGCGGATGAAGGAGGCGTTTCGCATCATCGAACGCGTCGCCGTCGACGATGCCAGCGTGCTCTTGCGAGGCGAGACGGGCACGGGCAAGGAGCTCGCGGCGCGCGCTCTCCATGCGCTTTCGCGACGCGCGGCTGGCCCGTTTCGCGCGATCAACTGCGCGGCGCTGCCCGCCAACTTGCTCGAGAGCGAGCTCTTCGGGCACGTGCGCGGCGCGTTCACGGGGGCGGTGAGCGACGCGCAGGGGCATTTTCAGCTGGCGGACGGCGGCACGCTGTTCCTGGACGAGGTGGGCGAAATGCCCGCTGAGCTGCAGGCCAAGCTCCTGCGCGTGCTCGAGACGAAGAGCGTGCTCCCGGTGGGAGGCCGAAAGCCGATCGCCATCGACGTGCGGATCGTCTCGGCCACGCATCGCGCCTTGCGGCTCGAGGTAAAAGCGGGGCGTTTCCGCGCCGACCTGATGTACCGGCTGCGGGTCATTCCCATCTTCCTGCCGGCGTTGCGCGAGCGCCGCGAAGACATCGGCCTGTTGTGCGCCAAGTTCATCGAGAGCATGAACCCGACGGCTCGGCGCCGCATCGAACGCGTGGCGCCGGCGGTTCTCAGCCTGCTCGAACGACAGGAGTGGCCCGGCAACGTGCGCGAGCTTCGCAACGTCCTCACGTATGCTTATGCGGTGGGTGACGGCCCCATCCTGCAGCCCAACGACCTGCCAGCGGAGCTGCTCGATGCTGCACTCGGCGCTGAGCCGACGGGCGGGGAGCATTCGACCCGCGGCGCACACTCCGAGCAGCCGCTCTCGGCCGAGGCGACGCGCTTGATCGACGCCCTGCGACGAACCGGCGGAAACAAGAAGCAAGCGGCAAACTTGCTGGGCGTGAGCCGAGTCACGCTGTGGCGCCGCATGCAAGAGCTCGGCATCGGCGACGAGAACGCGAGCGGCTGAGCCGTCGTCGCTCAGGCCTCTTCCCAGTTCGGGAGAAAGCGACTGCCGTCGCGGGTCGATAGATCTTCATACAAGCGATAGCGCTCATCGACGGCGGCCTGTGCCTGGCGCAGCATCGCGGCGGCGCTGTCGGGGTTCGCCTTGGCGAGCACGTTGTAGCGCAGCTCGCGGTAAGCGAAATCCTCGAGCTTCAGGCGGGGCCGGGGGCTGTCGAGTCGGAAGGGGTTCATGCCGGCCTTCCGCAGCGTCGGATCATAACGGAACAGCGGCCAGTAACCCGCGGCAGTGGCGCGCGCCTGCTGCTTCATGCCGTCCCGCAGATCAAACCCGTGGGCGATGCAGTGGCTGTAGGCGAGGATCAGGGCTGGGCCCGGGTACGCCTCGGCTTCACGGAACGCGATCAGGGCCTGCTCGGCGTTGGCGCCCATGGCGATCTGCGCGACATAGACGTAGCCGTACGCGATGGCCTGCATCGCGAGATCCTTGCGCGGCGTCTTCTTGCCGGCCGAGGCGAACTTCGCGGAGGCGCCGAGCGGCGTGGCCTTGGACGCCTGGCCGCCGGTGTTCGAATACACCTCGGTGTCGAGCACCAACAGGTTGACGTCGCGCCCTCGAGCCAACACGTGATCGAGCCCGCCGTAGCCGATGTCATAAGCCCAGCCGTCGCCGCCGACGATCCACACGCTGCGGCGGATCAGAAAATCAGCGAGCGTGAGCAGCGTGAGCGCGGCCTCGTCGGTGCGCCCGGCGAGCATCGCCCGGAGCCGGTCGACCCGCTGGCGCTGTGCTTTGAATTCGCTCTCCGTCACCTGGGCGGCGCCGAGGATCTGCTGGGTGAGCTCGGGCCCGACCGTCGGCGCCAGCTTCTCGAGCGTCGCGCGCGCGATCTCCGTTTGCTTGTCGATCGCGAGCCGGTAGCCGAGCCCGAACTCGGCGTTGTCCTCGAACAAGGAGTTCGACCACGCGGGCCCACGGCCGTCAGAGCCCGCGCGCCAGGGGTGCGCGGGCAGGTTGCCGCCGAAGATCGAGGAGCAGCCGGTGGCGTTGGCGATCTGCAAGCGATCACCAAATAGCTGGCTGAGCAGCCTCAGGTAGGGCGTCTCGCCGCAGCCGGCGCAAGCGCCCGAGAACTCGAAGCGCGACTCGAGGAACTGCACGCCGCGCACGTTGGAGAAGTTGACGCGCGCCCGGTCGGGCAGGGGCAACGTCTCGAAGAACGCGATGTTCTCGCGTTCGGTGGCGACGAGGGGCAGCTTGTCGACCATGTCGATCGCGCGGTGCCCGGGCACGCTGGGGCTCTGGGCAGGGCAGCTCGCCACGCACACGCCGCAGCCCGTGCAGTCCTCGACGTAGATCTGCAGCGTGAAGCGGCTGTCGGGAAAGCCCCGCGCGTTCACCTTTGCGGAGCGGAAGCTGGCTGGGGCGCCCGCCAGAGCGGGCTCGGGATAGTACTTGGCCGCGATCACGCTATGCGGGCACACGATCGAGCATTCGCCGCACTGGATACAGAGCTCCGGATCCCATGCTGGAACCTCGTGCGCGATGTTGCGTTTCTCGTAGCGGGTGGTGCCCGCGGGGAACGTGCCGTCGACGGGCAACGCGCTCACCGGGATCTCGTCGCCACGCCCCGCCAGCATCAGCGCCGTGACATTGCGCACGAAGTCGGGCGCCTCCGGCGGGATGCGCGGCGGGTTCGGCCTGCCGCTGGCGACCTGGGGCACGACCACCGGGTGGAGCTCGGCGAGCGCGCCGTCGACGGCGGCGAAGTTCCTGTCGATCACCGCGCCGCCCTTGCGCCCGTAGCTGCGTTCGATCGATGTCTTGATGGCGGCGATCGCCTGCTCGCGGGGCATGATGTCAGAGATCGCAAAGAAGCACGTCTGCAAGATCGTGTTGACGCGCGATCCGAGCCCGAGTTCGCGCGCAACCTTCGTCGCGTCGATGACGAAGAACCGCAAGCCCTTGCCGATGATCTGCTCCTGCACCGAGAGCGGCAGCTCGTTCCATACGGCCTCGGGCGAGTGCGGTGCATTGAGCAAGAAGGTGGCGCCCGGCGCCGCCGGAGCGAGCACGTCGAGCCTGCGCAGCGACTCGAAGTGATGGCAGGCGACGAAGCTCGCGTGGCGCACCAGATACGGACGACGGATGGGCCGCGGCCCGAAGCGCAGGTGCGAGACGGTCTCCGCTCCGGATTTATGCGAATCATACACGAAGTAACCCTGGGCATACCGCTCCGGCCCCTCTGCCAAGAGCTGGACACTCGCCTTGTTGGCGCCCACCGTGCCGTCGGAGCCGAGGCCATAAAACAACGCCCGCGTCGTCTCCGGACCCTCGATGTCGTAGTCGCGGTCGAAGGCGAGGCTGGTGTGACAGACGTCGTCGTCGATGCCGACGGTGAAGCCGTTCTTGGGGTGAGGCTGGGCTGCCTCGTCGAACACGGCCTTCGCCATGCCGGGATGGAAGTCCTTGGACGAGAGCCCGTAGCGGCCGCCGTACACGCGCGGCATGCTCGCCCGCTGGCCTTCCCCCACCGCGTGCGCGAGCGTGCTCACCACGTCCTGGTAGAGCGGCTCGCCTGCCGCGCCCGGCTCTTTGCAGCGATCGAGGACCATCACCACCTTGGCCGTCGCGGGCAGGGCCGCGAGGAAGTGCTGGGCCGAGAAGGGACGATAGAGCAGCACCTGCAGGGCGCCGACCCGCTCACCCCCTGCCGCCAGGTGCTCCGCCGTCTCCGCGACGACCTCGCTGCCCGACCCCATGGCCACCACCACGCGCTCGGCCTCGGGGTGTCCCGTGTAGCGGAACAGCGCGTGGCGGCGACCGGTGAGGGTGAAGAAGCGGTCCATCGCGGCGAGCACGTGCGCCGGCACACGCGCGTGATAGACGCTCGCGCTCTCCCGAGCCTGGAAGAAGGTGTCGGGATTGTGCGCGGTGCCGCGCACGACGGGGTGCGCCGGGCTGAGCGCTCGCTCGCGGTGCGCCCGCACCAGCTCCGGGTCGATCATCGCCCGCATCACGTCATCCGGGATCAGGCTGACCTGGTTGAGCTCGTGGGAGGTGCGAAAACCGTCCATGAAGTGCACGAACGGGACGCGCGACGCGAGCGTCGCCGCCTGTGCGATCAAGGCCAGGTCGTGCGCCTCTTGCACCGAGGCGGCGCCGAGCAAGGCGAAGCCGGTCGAGCGCGCCGCCATCACGTCTTGATGGTCGCCGAAGATCGACAGCGCCTGAGTGGCGATCGAACGAGCCGCGACGTGAAACACGGTCGGGGTCAGCTCACCCGCGATCTTGAACATGTTGGGCAGCATCAGCAGCAGGCCCTGGGAGGCCGTGAACGTGGTCGTGAGCGCGCCGCTCTGCAACGCGCCGTGGACCGTGCCGGCGGCGCCACCCTCCGACTGCAGCTCCTGCACGACGGGGACGTTGCCCCAGATGTTGGGGACGCCCTGTGCCGCCCACTCGTCCGCGTGCTCCGCCATCCCCGAGGAGGGGGTGATCGGATAGATGCTGCAGATTTCGTTGATGCGGTAGGCCACGTGAGCGACCGCGGCATTGCCATCGAGGGTGGTCGTCGTCGGCGTAGACATCAGCGTCGCTTCTCCTCGTGCGCCCTCAAGGCCGCACCTCGAACCGGGCGGGACGCCGCTCGTCGCTGCGGGCGTCCGGCTCCGGCAGCATGTCAATCGCATGGCAGGGGCACTGGTCGAAGCACACCGCGCAGCCCGTGCAGAGCCCGAGGTCCACCGTGTAACCTCGGCCTTTGCCGAGTTTGAGCACCGCTTGCTCCGGGCACGCCGCGTGGCAGTTGTCGCATTCGAAGCAATTGCCACACGACAGGCAGCGCTGTGCTTCGTACTGCGCGGCGCCGGGCCCGATGCCAATCTCGACCTCGTCGAAGCCCGTGCGCGCCTCGAGCGGGAGCGAAACCCTCCGCGCACGTTCCGCGTCGAGAAAGAGCGGCAAGTTGAGCGCTTCGAACTGGATCGCCTTCGACTTCGGGCGCGCTGCGAACGGCTCCCCACGCAGCCAGGCGTCGATGGTTCGCGCTGCCTTCTTGCCGTGCCCCGTCGCCGCCGTCATCGTGCGCGCGCCGCCGATGGCGTCGCCTCCCGCGAAGACTCCGGGGTGGCCGGTCATCATGGATTCGTCGACCTGCAGGCTCTCATCGCGCTCGAGCGTGATGCCCTGCACGCCGCGCAGGAAGCCCACATCGGCATGCTGTCCGAGCGCCAGCACCAGCGCGTCGATCGGAAGCGTCTCGATGACCCCGGTGGGTCTCAGCGAACCGTTCGTCTCGAGCTCGATCTGCTCGACCGTGATACCTTCACGGCCGAAGCGGATCGGCTGCTCGCACCACCTCGCCTTGACGCCCTCGATGAAGGCTTCGTTCGCCTCATACGGATCGGCGCGCATGTTGCGCCGGCCGCGGCGGTAGATGAGGATCGCCTCCTCCGCGCCGAGGCGCTTCGCCGTGCGCGCCGCGTCGATGGCGGAGTTGCCTCCGCCTACGATGCCGACGATTCGACCGAGGCGGGGACGCTGCCCCGACTCGACCTGCTCGAACAGGGTGATTGCGTCGATCATCTCACGTCCATCGACCGCAGGGATGTCGAGATGGTTGCCGATGTGCGTGCCAATGCCCAGGAACGCGGCGTCGAAGCCGCCCGCGGCGAGCGCTGCCGGCAAATCGTCGACGCGCGTCTTCATCCTGAACGTGACGCCCATGGCCTCGACGCGAGCGACCTCCCGCGCGACCTCGGCGCGCGGCAAGCGGTACGCCGGGATCCCGTAGCGCAGCATCCCCCCGGGCTCGGCCATCCGGTCGCAGACTTCGACCGCATGCCCCAACCTGCGCAGGTGCCAGGCGCACGACAAGCCCGCCGGCCCTGCGCCGACCACCAGCACGCGTTTGCCCGTGCTGCGCCCCGGCTCCACCCGCCAGCCCGCGTCGAGCGCCATGTCGCCCAGCACGCGCTCGACGGCGCGGATGGACACGGCCGAGTCGAGTTGCTTGCGATTGCAGGCGTGCTCGCACAGGTGGTAGCAGGCGCGCCCATGCGCGGAGGGCAGCGGATTGTCCTGCACGAGGCTGCGCCATGCGCCCTCGAAATCACCGCTCTGGGCCAACGCGAGCCATGCCTGGATGTTCTCCCCGGCAGGACACGCGGCGTTGCACGGTGGCATGTGGGCGACCCACGCCGGCCGTTGCCAGCGCACCGCTCCCGCGCCACGGGTCAACGTCGACTGCATGATGGGAGTCAAATCCTTGGGTACCAAACTCATGCGGCTTCCTTACCTACGTCGCTCGCAACTGTCGTTCCCGCGACGCCCCCGCGAGCTCGAGGATTCGCCCATACGTTGCCCTTGTCGGCCCCGACTGTCGCGAGGGCCCCGCCGTGGCGCCGTCGGCGCCAGCGTCGCGCTCAGGGCTAGCCCGAAAGCGCTGCGCCATTGCTGGGCGAGGTACGCGAGACATCCGGCGCGCGCTCGAGGGTCGTCGGCCTTGGGTCGGGCACGCGCAAGATCTCGAGCACCTTTGGTAGCGCGTCGCTCGTGACGGAGATGCTGTCGATGCCAGCGTCCGCGAGGAACCGCGCGAACTCGGGGTGGTCGCTCGGGGCCTGACCGCACAAGCCCACCTTGCGGCCCTTTCGATGGGCGCGTTCGATCAGCAGGCGGATCAGCTCCTTCACGCCCGGGTCTTGCTCGTCGAAGATGTGTGACAGGCGCTCCGAATCTCGGTCGACACCGAGAGTCAGCTGGGTGAGGTCGTTCGAGCCGATTGAGAAGCCGTCGAAGAGCTCCGCGAACTGCTCAGCCAGGATGACGTTGTTCGGAATCTCGGCCATGACGTAAACTTCGAGGCCGCGCTTGCCGCGGGGCAGGCCGTTCTGGGCCATCTCGGCGAGGACGCGCCGACCTTCATCGAGCGTGCGGCAGAAGGGGATCATCACCTTGACGTTGACGAGGCCCATCACCTCGCGCACTCGTCGCAGCGCCTCGCATTCGAGGGCGAAGCCTTCGCGGTAGTCGGCGTCGTAGTAGCGCGAAGCGCCGCGCCAGCCGATCATCGGGTTGCTTTCCGCCGGCTCAAAGTCGGAGCCACCGATCAATCCAGCGTACTCGTTGGTCTTGAAGTCCGAGAACCGGACGATGACGGGGCGGGGGTAAAAGGCCGCTGCGATTTGAGCCACTCCGCTCGCCAG
>Ga0247763_1000114_pt1 | contig 39198 bp, 21 predicted proteins | sample UWRJL141409B4_FD_179926 | JGI IMG/M metagenome (GOLD analysis project Ga0247763, IMG submission 179926) | Plant litter microbial communities from Arlington Agricultural Research Station in Wisconsin, United States - UWRJ-L141-409B-4 | ecosystem: Environmental > Terrestrial > Plant litter >... | reverse complement strand
TCGCGCAGCGCCAGCAGGCGCTCGAGCCCTGCCCCCTCGCCGCCCGTCTGATCGAGCCCCTCGGCGAGCAGGAAGCCAGCCAGGTCGAGCTGGTCGGCACCGAGCTGATCGAACACGCGACGCAGTCGCTCGACCGCCTTCTTGCCCTCTTCGCGCGCCGCGCCGGGACACCGGTACGCGAGGTCGGTGGCAAGCAGCTGCGCCTCCGCATCGTCGGGAGCGAGGCGCGCGGCCTCGCTCGCGGCGTGGCTGGCCCGCCCCTCGTCGGCGAGCCGCCGCCACAGGTTGGCCGCTTCGAGCCAGGCGTCGGCGCGATCGCGCGAGGGCTGGTCTTCCACCGCGCCGAGGTCTTCCAGGGCGCGCGCGAGACGGGGCTCGTTCTCGCCGTCGCGCTCGAGCCGCACGCCGAGGCGCGCCAGCCCGAGCGTGCGCGGCATCGTCTGGGGGGCGGCCAGGACTCGCCGCGCCGACATCAGCTCGCCGCTGTCGAGGTACAGCCGGCAAGCGCGCTCGGCGAGCTGCGCCGCCGCCGGGCGCGTCGACGACAGCCCGCTCGCCGTGAGCCACGCGGACGCGGCAGCCGAAGCGTCACCGAGCTGCTCGGTGACGGTGGCCAGGCGCTCGACCACCGTGCGATCGGCGGGAGCTTGCTCGACGAGCGCCGCCAACTCTTGTCTCGCCTCCGCGAGACGACCGAGCTTGTGCTCGAGCAGCTCGGCGCGTCGCAACACCAACCGCCTTCGCTCGCGGACGGACACACCGAGCGACAGGTGGCGGCCCAGCAGGTCGACCAGCTCGGCCCAATCCTGGCGCGACTCGCACTCGGCCTCGAGCCGGCTCAGCGCCTGCGTATCGGCCGGATCGGCCTCCAGCCAGCGCCGCAGGATCTCTTTGGCGCGGTCTTCCTCACCCCGCTTCTTCGCGACCTCCCAGGCCTCGTTGAGCAGGAAGCTCTTCTTGACCGTGTCGGGCGTCGCTTCGATCAGGCGGGCCAAGATCTCCTGGCGCTCGCCGTCGTCGCCCGCCGCCCGCGCTGCGGCGAGCGCTCGCGTCCAGATCGCGACGTCGCCCGGCGCGCGCTCGCCCGCCGCCTTCAACAGCTCCAGCGCGCGCTGCGGGCGGCGATGCTCGATCAGGAGCGCGGCGAGCTTCTGGGTCGCTTGTGCGAGCGTCTCCGGCTCGATCTCCACCGCCCGCAGCGCGTCGAGCACCTGCTCGGCGAGCTGCAGCTGGCCGCTCTCTGCGGCGAGGTCGAGCAGGCGCCCGAGCTGCTCGCCCGGCAAGGTCGGATCGACCTGGAATGCCTCCGATAACGCCGCGAGCTCCGTCGCCCGATCCTGATCGCCATGCGCACGATCGGCGCGCGCGAGCAGCTGCGCCTGCTGGGCCCGCGTCGGAAACAGCCCATGCACGTGCGGCGGGAGCACGAGCTCTCGGCTCTTCTGCACTGCCTGCTCGGCCCTCGCGCGCAACGCCTCGCTGTCTGGGCCGCGCTCGATGCGACGCGCGAGGAGGCTGGCGGCGGCCCCCATGTTGCCGAGCGCCACGGCCACCTCCGAGGCGAGCTCGAGCAAGGCGAGGCTCCCGCGCTGCCCGCCATCGGTGGAGGCCTCGACCTCGAGCAGCCAGGCGCGCGCGTCGTCGGGCTCAGCGGCGAGCCGCGCCGCTTCGGGCACGTAATCGGCGTACTCGTCGACGTCGGGATCGAGCCGCACGGCGCCGGTGAGCGCGGCCAGGGCGAGCCTCGCGTCGGAGAAGCACCCGAGCGCGACCTGCGCCATGCTGATCGCGACGCGCGCACCGTCGATGCCCTCCAGGCGCGGCACGAGCTTCGTCACCGCCCGGCTGAAGCGCAGCTGACCGAGCGAGCGCCCATCGGGTTGCTGGCGCGCGAGATCGGTGAAGGCGCGCCCGAGCAGGTCGACCGTCTCGCTATCGGGCGCCGCCAGCAGCGCGCGCAGCAGCACTTCCATGCGCTGCTGCGCACCGTCGGCGCTGCCCGCGGCGATCATGGCAGCCCGGCGCAGCCACTGCGAGCGCAGCTGGGCGTTCTGGTGATCGGCGGCCACCTCTTCCACCGCGCGTGCTGCCCGATCCGTCTCCTTGGCGCCCTGCGACAGGCGGAGCATCAGCGCGAAGGTCACCCCCTCGGACGGCACGGCGCGGAAGGCGCTGATGGCGTGGGAGAGCGCCAGGCTCTGCTCGCCCGCGCGCTCGAAGAAGCGCGCCGCGCGGTAGTGCAGCGCGCGCTCACCGTAGGTGCCGAGCGTCGCCCCCAGCGCCCCTTTGTAGGCGCGTTCGACCGACGCCATGTCGCCCGCGACCGCCGAGGTCTCGATGATTTCTAGCGCCCAGACGCTCTTCGGATCGGTGTCGAGCGCGAGCAGGCCGAGCTGCAGCGCGCGCCGCCGGCTGCCCCGACTCTTGGACACCACGGCCGCCGCCGTCAGCAGCGCGGCGACCTGCGCCGGCGACTCGCGCGTCTCTGCCAGCCGGCACACCTCGTCGAGCGCGCGGTCGAGCCCGAGCACTTCGACCAGGTCATGCGCAAAGTGGAACCAGCCGTTCGTTCCGCCGAGCTCGGCGGCGCGAAGCCACACCTCGACGGCGCCCGCCTGATCGCGCGCCAGATCCCAGAGCGCAGCGCCGTACTCACGCAGCGCGCGCCAGCACGTTTCGGAGCCATCGCCGATCGCTTCGAGCGCGAGCGCGCGCGCCTGGATGCGGTGGAACTCGCCTTCGGGCGAGTGCGCCTCGGGCATCGACTGCACGAGCTCGAGCACACGCTGCGGATCGAGCCCGGCGGAGAGGGCGCGCACCAGCACGGCGTGCCCGCGGTCGACCTCGCCGCGCTCGAAATGCAGCTCGGCGAGCCGCCACAACGAAGCGTCGCGAGCCCCGCTGCCGTCGGCGGCGATCTCGCGCTCGATCACCGCTACCTCGAGCTCGACGTCCTCGCTCTGCTCGGCGACGACCAGCACCGCTTGACGCAGCGCTGCGGGCTCAGGCCCGAATGCGTCCAGAATGCGCCAGGCCACTTCGGCGGCGCGCGTGCGGTCGGTGTCGGCGAGCCGCGTGAGCGCGTGCGCGAGCGGCTCGGCCCAGCCCTCGAGCGGATGCGCCTGGGACACCGTCCAACCGATCACGTCGCCCAGGCGCGCCGCGTCACCGGTCTTCGCGGAGCCGCGCAGGAGCTCGATCGCGGCCTCGGTCTCCGCGGGACGGAGCGAGAGCCAGCGCGCCGTCCACACCTGCGCGGCATAGTTCTCGCCGAGCGCCTCCAGCACCTGGACCAGGGCACGGCAGTGGGCCGAGCTCGGGAAGGAGAGCGCCATCGCGCGCTCGTAAGCCACGGCGGCAACTCGATCGCGGCGGCCGTCGGCCGCGTTGGCGTAAGCGACGACCGGATGCGTGGCGCTGGGATCGGCGTGCGTGCCGACCTCTGCGGCCTCGAGCGCCGCCGCTCGCTCCCCGACGGCGAGCAGCTCTGCCGACGCGATGCTCGCGAACCACGCGCGCAAACTCGGATCGAGCGCGCCAGCCACCTTGAGCATGCCCTCGGCGCGCGCGCGCGAATTACCGAGCTGCGCAGCGAGCGCGAGCTGCATGCTGGCTGCCGGCAGCAGGCCGCGACCGTCGTCCGCGGCGAGGACCGCGAGCGACCCTTGCAGGTTGCCAGCCTGGCGCTCGATGCGCGACAGACCCATCAGCGCGCGCAGCTCGAGGTTCGGGTCTTTCACCGAGACGAGGTCGTGCGTCCAGAGCCGAGCGAGGCCGGCGCCGTCGTTCTGGCGCCCGAGCAACGTCTCCAGCAAGCGGCGGAAGCGCAGCTCTTCGGGCCGCCTCTCGGCCAGCTCGGCGAGCACCTGCGCGTACTGCTCGGATCGACCGGGAAAGCCTCGCAGCGCCGCCGCGACCTTGCGCAGCACGCTGACGCGAGCGTCGCCCTCGAGGTTCGCGAGCTCGCCGAGCGCGACGTCGAGCTCGCGCTCGGCTTCGCGCGCCGGACCCGCCAGCAACGGATCGGCGTGCAGCAGATCGTCCGCTCGCGGCTCATGCCGGAGCGCGCGCCGCACGCACCACGCCGCGAGGGCGGGATCGTTCAGGCGCTCGTCCGAGAGCCGCCAGAGCTCGCGCAGACAATCGCCCGCGCCTTCGGGCGCATTGCGGTGATCGAGCACGCCGACGCGGATCAGCGCCTCGACCAGGGGCGAGTAGTCGCCCGTTGCGGCCGCGTAGCGGCGCAGGTTGGCGCGCGCGGTGTCGCTGGTTGGGTCGGCCACGACCGCGAGCATCCATGGCTCGAGCGCGCGCTCGATGCTGCCGAGCTTCTGCTCGAGCAGGTTGCCGAGCTCGAGCCGGCAGCGGCTCTCGAGCTGCCCGCTGGCCGCCTCGCTCGCGAGCTCGAGCCGCGCCGCGAGGGGTTCCCAGAGCCCGAGCCGACAGAGCAACCCGTCGAACGCTCGCTCGACAGGCGGCGCCACGGACTCGGCGCCCTCCGAACGCGAGCTCTCGAGCGCGGCGAGCAGCCCCTCCGCGTCGATGTTCGCGTCGAGCTGGGCCTCGAGCGCGGCCGCGACGGCCTCGAACCAGCTGCCGGCGTCGAGGTGCTTCCGCATCCGCCGCCCGTGCACGGCCACCGCCAGGTCCGGTCGATCGCGAGCCTCGAGCGCTGCGGCGTGCCGGCGCCAAACCTCGTCGGCCTGCCCGAGCTGGCTGCGGGCCTCGAAGGCGCGCACCAGCGCCTCGGCGGCGTCGGTGTGGTCGGGTGCGGTGTCGAACGCTCGCAGCGTATCCTGGAACGCGAGCTCGCTGTCTTTGCGCTTCAGGCGCTCGGCCGCGCCCTTCAGATAGGCCTCCGCCGCGCGCTGCGCCGAGGTCGCCCACGGCGCCCAGCCGTGCACCGTGGCCATCAGCTCGTAGATGAGGGGGTCGTCTGGATCATGCGCGGCGGCTTCGCGCAGCGCTCCGAGCGCTTGCTCGGCGTCGCCGAGGCGTGCGAAGTAAAGGGCGATTCGCATCGCGAGCCGCGCGCGATCGAGCCCGGGCAGCTCGAGCAACGGCACCAGCATGCCGACGGCGAGCGCCGTCTGCCCGAGCTGACAGTGCCAGCCCGCGAGCTCCATGCGCAGGCTCTCGTCGCCGAGCAGCACGGCGCGCCGCGCGAGTCTCAGCGCGATGTCGAGCTCGGCGCGTCGCTTGACGAGCGCGCGCGCCAGCGCAGCGGCGATCAACCGCTCGCGATCGACGTCGCGGTCGAGCTCGGCGCGGCCGAGCTGCGCGCGCAGCGCCGGAAGCTCGGCACGAGAATCGCGCCAGCGCGGCAGCGGAGACTCGGGGATCGGCGTGCGCCCGGGAGCGCGAGAATCACGCGCTCGCGAAGCGTCGAGCGAGGATGAAGCTTCCACGGGTGGCAGGGCGTCGAGATCGGCCTCGGGGCTGGCCAACATGCCAACGAGCGATCCCGCGGGGCCAGCAGGGCTCGAACCGCCAGATATAGCGGCGACCCCTGCCGGGTAGGCGCTCTGAAAACCATCATTCATCGACGACGCAGCCTAGCTTGCCTGACCCCTGATAACCGGTCTAGCCTAGCACCGCATGTCCTGGCCACGGCTCGAGCTTCGTGCTCAATCGACGATCTACGCGCTGGCTCTGGTAAGCGTCTTACACACATCCATCACCGCGAGCGCGCAGTCTTCCGCGGCGGCGCCGCCCAACGCGCCAACAGCAACGGCTGCTCCCACGGCAGGCGGCGCCGTTTCCGCTGGCGGATCTCCAGCGGCGGGGGTGCCTGCGACACCGAGCCCGGCGAACGCACCCGCAACCGACGATGCCACGAGCGTGCGCGAGCGCGCCCGCGCCGCCTACACGGCTGGGCAGGAAGCGTATGCCGCGGGGCAATACGCGGCCGCCGAAGCGCATTTCGGTCTCGCAGATTCGCTGCTGCCGGCGGTGCAGGCGAAGTACTGGCGCGCGATGAGCCTCGATCAGCTCGCCAACGTCCCGGGGGCGCTGGCCGCGTTCGAGCTGGTTCTCGCGAACCCCGAGAAAGCGCAGCTCGGGCCGGAGAAGCTCGCGAACGCCGAGGCGCGTCAGCGCGCGCTGGCCGCGACGCCCGCCGAGCTCGTCCTCACCACCACGCCGCCGGGGGCGCGCGTCAACGTGAGCGGCGTGGAACTGAAGGCCCCCACCCCGCTCACCCTGCGCCTCGCGCCGGGGCGCCACGTCATTCGCGTGTGGCTCGACGGCTACGAGCCGCAGCAGGTGGAGCTCAACGTCACGCCGGGCGCGAAGCTCACGCCCACGCTGACGCTTCAGCCCGCGGCCAACCCGCGCTCGGCGAACACGCCCATCCCTGCCCTGCCCGCGGTGCCCGCAGACAGCGGGCCCGCCGCTGCTCCGCACAGCGTCATCCCGGGGGTCGTGACGCTCGGCATCGCCGGAGCGAGCGCCATCGTCGGGACGATCTTCGGGATAAAGGCGCTCGGCGACAAGGACGACTTCGACGATCGGCCCACGACCGGCGCGGCCGACGACGTCGAACGAAACGCGCTGATCGCCGACATGGCCTTCGGCGTCACGCTCACGCTCGGCATCACCGGGGTGGTTCTGCTCGTCGCCGACGATCCCGTCCCCGATCAGCCGCGGGTGAGCTCGGTGTCGGCGCAGCGCTTGAGGCTCGCGCCCTACGTCGCGCCGACGGGGGCCGGGGCCGCGGCCACGCTCGCGTTCTAGGAGCCGATCGAGCCCACGGGCCCCTTTCTCCAGGGTGGCGCATGGGTTGCGCGGCCCCCCGGCGCGCCGCCTGCCCTGCGCGTCAGCCGCGAAAGCGCTGGAGGATCGCCGCCGTCACCGCATCGTAATCCGGCGGCAGCAGCACCGCCGGGTTGGCGCGATCGCTGACGATGCCGTCGAGCTGTGACTCGTGGTAGCGCACCTTGAACTCGGTGAACTTGAGGCCGTGCGCCGTCGAAATGCAGACGACGCGCTGCGACTTGCCGATGGTGCCAGCGCGCACGAGCTTCTTGAGCACGGCGAGGCCCACCGCGGTGTGCGGGCAGGTGTACATGCCGGTGGCGTCAGCCTCGGCCGCAGCGTCGGCGAGCTCTTGCTCGGTCGCTTGCTCGACGATACCGTTCATCGCGTCGAGCGCGCGAAACGCGCGGGGCGCGCTCACCGGGTTGCCGATCTGGATGGCGCTCGCGAGCGTCGTCTCCGCCCGAATCGGCGTGATCTCGCGCTTGCCCGCCGCCCAGGCGCGGTACATGGGGTTGGCGTTGGCGGCCTGGGCCACGACGAGCCGCGGGAAGCGGTTCGACACGCCGAGGTCCATCATCATCTTGAAGCCCGCGTAGAGGGCGGCCGCGTTCCCGAGGTTGCCGCTCGGCAGGATCACCCAGTCTGGCACCTCCCAGTCGAACTGCTGCACGATCTCGATGGCCACGGTTTTTTGGCCCTCGATGCGCAATGGGTTCATGGAGTTGGCGAGGTACACCACTTGCTCTGCCGCGAGCCGTTTCACGATCTCCATGCAGCCGTCGAAATCGGTGTCGAGCCCCAGCACGAGCGCGCCGTTCGCCAGAGGCTGCACGAGCTGCCCCGTGGTGATCTTGCCGCGCGGCAGCAGCACCACGACGGGCAGGCCTGCGGCCGCGCCGTATGCGGCGAGCGACGCGCTGGTGTCGCCCGTCGACGCGCAGGCCACCGCCTGCACCGGCAGGCCCTGCCGCATCGCCTGGCGCACCACGCTCACCAGCACGGTCATGCCGAGGTCTTTGAACGAGCCGCTGTGGCTGTTGCCGCAGAGCTTGACCCACAGATCGGGCAGACCGATCTGCTTGCCATAGCGCTCCGCCCAGAACAGGTTGGTTCCGCCCTCATCCATCGAGACGATCAGGTCGTCGTCGACGTTCGGCATCACCCACTCGCGCTTGCCCCAGACACCAGAGCCATAGGGCCAACGCGTGCCCTTGTAGCGTTTGTCGAACAGCGCGCGCCACTCGCTGCCGCTCCGCGTCCGCAGCGCATCGATATCGTGCTCGACCTGGAGCAAGCCCCCGCAGGTGGGGCAGCTGTAGATGGCGTCGGTGACGGGCCAGTGCCCATCACAACCGGAGATGCATGAAAATCGAGCCGAGTACGTCACTGCGGGACTCTACCTTTGGGAGCGTCGGGGGCGAGAGACAGGCGCACGGACCCGACGACCGAGCGGCCCTGACGACGCCGACGAGCACTCCGAACCGTCGATTGGATCACGGGCCGGAGCCCTGGAATGCATCCCCACGCGTCGAGTTCCCTGAAAGCCGCCGTCTCGTTACGGTAGCCTGGGCCGGGGTGTCAACCACTCGAACCGGGCTCGTCGCCGCCCGGTGGGCGGGCGCCTGTCTCGTCGCCCTGGCTTGCTCGCTGGATTCCAAGGGCTCCGACTCGCTCGCCGAGCCGCCTGGCCTCTCCCGCCCGGTCGCCTCCCCGTGGCGAGCGGCGTTCGAATATTCTCTCGTCCCGTCGAGCCGCGCCGAGTTCGTCGTCGGCGGGGCCCGCCAGGGGCCAACAGTGCGGGGAGAGGTCCCCGTCGCGTCCGGTCGGGTCTGGCTCGACGGGAGCGACCTCGCGACCACGCGCGCAACCCTGACTTTTGACCTTTCGGCGATGCAACTGTGGGATGGAAGCTCGAAAAAGCCACCGGAGGGCGCCCAGCGGTCCCACTTGACCGAACAGTCGCTCGATTGGCTCCAGCTTTCCCGCCCAGCAGACATTCAGGCCCATCCGGAGCTGCGTTACGCGCGCTTCACTCTGCTGGGGATCGGGTCGTCCAGCAGCAGTGACCTCGACGCCGCCCCCACGGTCCGTTCCGGACAGCCCGCCGTCGTCGCGCGGCGGGTACGGTTGCGCGCGAGCGGGGAGCTCGAGCTGCATGGTCATCGCCTCCCTCAGACCGTCGCCCTCACCGCCACCTTTGAATGGGCCGCGACCTCGCAGCCTGGGACGCCGCCGGCTCGCCTGCTGCTCGAGACCGCGGAGCCTATCGCCATCGATTTGCTGGCCTATCGCGTCACGCCCCGCAACGCGCGCGGCGAAGTTCTGGCCGACGGCCTCACGCAGCTGCGCCGCCCATCGCGCAGCTCGGTGCAGGTGCGGGCTCGGTGGGAGGCGGAGCTGGTGCGAGCACCGCCGGCGCACGGCGCCGATCTCGATGCCCCCGCTCATTGATGCCCAGGGCCGCCCAAAGCAGAGCCGCGCACAGGAGGCGCCGCGATGACGACCACACGGGACCCTACGCATCCCCCACGGGACTTGGTACCCTGGCCGGGGATGGCCGCCCAGAGTCCGCTCGAGCATGCCGAGCTTCGCGAGATCGAGAAAACGCTCGACGACGGCAACACGCAGGAAGCGGCAGCTCGTCTCGGACAGGTCGGCGACGCCCGGCAGCACAAAGACGCGATCGATTTCCTGACCACCCGCCTGCTGTTCCAGCGAGGCCGCATCGACTCCGACGGAGCCGCCGATCGGGTCGGCGCCATCCTGGATCGGGTGGAGTTCTTCCCTGAGGCGGAAGACTGGCTCACCGAGCTGGAAGCGCGCACGGAGCGGAGCGCGCTCGGTGACGGGTTCGGCAGCTCGCCCCGCGAGGGGCTCGAGCGCCGTGACACCGTCGAAGATCGCCCGGCGACGAGGGGACCGACCCCCGACCCAGCGTCGCAAGCGCCGAGCATCCCGCTGGAGCAGCCGGACCCCCATCATCCATTCTTCGACGAGGTCGGACCCGAAGACGACATCACGCCCACCGAAGCGGGCAGCGGCGAACGCGGAGAGGAGCCCGACCATCAGTTCCGGCTCGACAGCTCTGACCCTCCCCCGCGTGTGAGCGCGCCCGTCCACGCGTCGCCGTCGTGGGCAGACGACGAATCGGCTCTCGATCCTCTGACGAGGCCCGGCCTGCGACGCGCGGAAGAGCTCGGCTCCGAGCCCCCCACGCGGCCCGATCTGGCACGCCCGAGGCGCGCCGCAGAGCCATCGACGCGGCCCGATCTCGTGCGACCCGACCTCGGGGCAATCGAGCCGTCGGCGCACCCCTCCTACAAGCCATTCGACAGCCTGCGCGCCAAGGAGCAGCTCTCCGCGCGCGCGGGGCGCTACCGCGGCGGCGTCAACGACCCCGGCGAGGTGCTCGGCGGGCCGCGCAAGAATCGCCCGTCGCACGGCGTGCGCCCCTCGAACCGCGTGCCGCACGATCCAGAGCGCCGCATCCTCGAGGCCTTTCAGATGGTGCGCGAGGGCTCGCTCGAGGAGGCGCGTCGCCTGGTGCCCGACGAGGGCGCCCCGACCACGCAGCGGCCGGAGCTGCGCGCCATGCTCGGCCGCGTGCTGCTCGAGCTCGGCCAGGCTGAACGGGCCGCCACCGAGGCAGAGTTCGCGCTGGAGCGAGCGCCCCAGTCCGCCGAGGTTCGGCTCGTGTTCGCGTGGAGCGCGGTGCGGTATGCGCGACAACGCGATGACGCATGGTCGCTGGAGCGCGTCGGCCGCATCCTGAAAGACATGCCTCAGAGCGCGGCCCTCGATCCGGGCTTGCTCGACGCGCTGTCGGCCTGCGTGGAGGTGCGCGTTGGAGTGCCGACGGTGGCGCTGCGGCTGGCACAGCGCGCGCTGCGCAACAACGCCGACTCGATCGACGCGCTGGCGGCCCTGGCCGAGGCGAGCGCGCTGTGCGGGGAAGAGGCCCGCGCTCAAACGGCGTTCGAGCGCCTGAACAACGTGTCCGAAGAGGCCGCCGAGCAGCTCGCCCCGCGGCTCGCGCGGCTCGGGGTCGGTGCGCGCGGGCCCACCTCGTCGGCGTCGGTCTGGTTGCCGCTCGAGCACACGCTGTCGAACGGGGCGCGCGAGGTCGCTCTCGCGGGGCTCGAATCGCTCGCCGTGGAGTTGATGAAGGCTCGGGGCGTGCGCCCCTGGGAAAACCCCGACGCAGCGCGGCACGCAGCAGAGTTTCTGGCGATGGCGCCGGTGCTGCGGCACTTCGGCCCGTTCGACCTATCGCTGCATGGCATCGAGCGGCTCGAGGCGGGGCTCGACCTCATCTACGGCGCGGGCCCGCGCGCTCTCGATGTCGATGGCTCGAGCCGAGGCCTGTGGCAGGTCGCCGGCATCTATCTCGGGGAGACGCTGCGCTCCTGCTGCGACGGCAAATGGGCGGGCTCCCCGCCGCAGCTGGAGGACGCCGCGCTCGAACTGCTCGGCGGCGAGGTGCAGCCATTCCAGGTCGTGCGTCGCCGCATCCTGCACGGGAGACACTCGACGTTGAAGGCCGCACTGGCGGAGGCGCTCGCGCTCGCTCCGCCCGAAGCGCACGGGTTTCGCTTGTCCGAATACCTCGCCCCCGAGTTACCCTGGGGCGACGGCCTCTGGCCCGGCCTCGACGATCTGCCGCGGCTCGGGCGCGCCCTCGGCCACTCGGTGGTGGGAGCCTATGCCGTCGCTCTCGGTCAGCCTCGGCTCGACCGCAGCGGCCAGAGTCTGGCCGGGCTCGATCGTTATCTCGAGCTCGTCGCCCCGGCCGACAGCCCGCTCGCGGAAGAAGCGTCCTGGACGCGCTGGCTGTCCGTCTTCCTCGGCGCCTATCTCGGCGAGGTGCTGTGCCGCGAATTCGGCGGCAGCTGGGCGCTCGGGGAGCGGCCGGAGGCCGAATCTTTCGTGGTCAACCTCGGGTCGCGCCGGGAAATGCCGCTGGCGGTCCTCTTCGACACCCTCACTGGGCGCCATCCCATGTCGCTGGCCGACTACCTCGGCCAGTTGCGGCAGACGCTCGGAACCGCGTGACAGATCGTTCGCGCGGCGGCTAGTACACGCACGCTCGCATCGCGTCGGCACCGGCCGACCGCGGGGTTCCCATCGAAGGCCCGGAAGCAGCGCGAGCGAAGAGCGCCGTGATCCAATATTCCAACGTCCGCTACCTCCAGTCGAAGCAACCGATCGACGACCGCGCGCTCAACCGCCAGGTGCTGGAGACGCTCGAGCGTTTCCTGAGCGGCCGCCCCGCGACGCCGCGGGTGCTCGAGCTGGGGGCCGGGGTCGGCACCATGGTCTCGCGCCTGGCGGATTGGAACGTGCTCGGACGCGCCGAGTACACCTTGGTCGATCGCGAGAGCGAGAGCCTGGCTGCGGCTCGGCGCCACCTCGAGAGCTGGGGCAAGGTCACCCAGAGCAGCGTCGACGCCATCGCGGTCGAGAAGGGTGGCGCGCGCCTCGACGTCGAGTTCGTCTGCTCCGACCTGTTCGAGTTCCTCGACTCGTCGAGCCGCGGTGACAGGTACGATCTGGTGTTCGCGAACGCGGTGTTAGACCTCACGGATCTAGAGCCCACCCTGCCGCGCATCTGGAGCGCGCTCGCGCCGGGCGCCGCCTATTGGTTCACGATCAACTTTGACGGCGAGACCATCTTCCTACCGGAGCACTCGCTCGACGCACGCGTGGTGTCGCTCTACCACGGCACGATGACTGCCGACGCCGCCGGAACCCGCGCGGGGCATCCCGAGACCGGGCGGCGGCTGCTCCTAGCGATCCCGCGATCCGGCGCGTCGATCCTCGCGGCGGGGAGCTCCGACTGGGTGGTTTTTCCGATCAAGGGCACCTACCCGGGGGACGAGGCCTACTTCCTCCACCATATCCTGCAGACCGTGCACACCGCGCTCGGCGGCCACGCCGAGCTCGAGGCTGGCGCGTTCGCCGAGTGGATGCGCGCCCGCCACGCTCAGGTCGAGCGCGGTGAGCTGGTGTTCATCGCTCATCAGCTCGATGTGTTCGGGCTGGCGCCCTGAGGGGCGAGCGGCGAAGGGGCCGACGAAATCCGTGGTCTCGATCGAAAGACCTGGCGCTGCGACGGCCTCGATGAATCACCCGTCCTCGGTATCTGGCCGAGCTCTCGTGTCCTGGCGCGGCTGGGCGCTGCTCACTGCCGCCTTCCTGGCGACGCGCGTGGCGCTGTACGCGGCGGGCTTGCGCATGAACCTCGACATGAACTGGATGTTCCTGGGAGACGTCGAGGCTCTGCGCCAGGACCTGGCGCGCACGGTGTTCTATTTCCATGCGTTCGCGCCGGGCATGAACCTGCTCACAGGCCTGCTGCTGAAGCTCGACGCCGAGCATTTCGCCGGGCTCGCGACGGGGGTCTTCTGGGCGTTCGGCGCGCTGATGACGCTCTCGCTCGCGCGCATTCTGATGGTGCTTGGCGTCTCGAGCTGGGCCGCGATGGCGCTCGCGGTCGCGTTCTCGCTGCTCCCGCAGACGCTCTTTCTCGAGAACCTCTACCTGTACAGCTACCTCTGCGCGTGCTTGCTGGCTGCGGCCGCCGTCGCGTTTCGGCGTGCGCTGCTGCGCGCGACGGCGGGGTCATGGTTCTGGTTCTTTCTGCCCTGCGCCGTGCTGGGCTGGCTCTACACGGTGTTTCATCTGCTCTGGTTTGCGCTCATGGCGGCGGTGGCGTTCGCGGCGCAAGCGCGGGCCGGCGCAGCGGGCTGGCGCCGGGCCTTGCGTCAGGTGGCGCTGGGAGCGGCAGTTCCCGCGCTGCTGATGGTGGGGCTCTACACGAAGAACTACGCCGTCTTCGGCGTGTTCGGGGCGACCTCATGGGGCGCCTCGAACATGACGCTCGCCACCACGCAGCAGATGCGTCCCGCCGAGCGCAACCGGTGGATCCGCGCGGGCAAGCTCTCGCGGTACGCGGCGATCAACGTGTACGCCCCGCCGAGCGCCTACCTCGGGCTCGTGCAGGAGCGCGTCTATCCGTGGCCGGGCACGAACGAGCTGACGCGGCCGACGACCGGTGTCCCGAACTACAATCACGGGCTGTTCCTCGAGGTGAACGAGGCGCGTCGAAAAGACGTCGCCTACTTCCTCGAGGCGCGGCCGCTCGACTACCTGCGGCGCGTGTTCACGAAGAACCTGCCTGGCCTGTTTCACTCCACCACGCACTGGCACCCACAGGATCGGCGCCCCGAGTCACCCCATCGAGACCACCGCGCGGTGCTCGGCGGCTATGAGCGCCTGTATGACGGGCTGGTACACGCCTGGCCCGTGAGGAACGTGGGCCTGTATGTGTTCCTTCCGGCGTTCGTCGCCTGGGCGGTGTGGGCCGCTTGGATACGGCTTCGCTCTGCGGGTACGAATCCTGCCGACTCGAACACGTTCGCCGCGGGTGCGTTGCTCGCCTTCTGCGTGCTCCAGATCCTGTTCGTGGTCAGCGCCAGCAGTCTGTTTACCTCGTGGGAGACGTCACGATACCGCTACTCGATCGAACCGTGCATCGGGGTGGTGGTGGTGGCGGCGCTTCACGCGGCGTATGCGCGCGTGCGCGCGAGAGTGGTGCGCGTGCGGCGTCGGCAAACGCCGAGCGCTGCCGACGCCTCGAGCTGACCTCCGCGAGCCGATCTCCGCGAGTCGGCGCGGGCTACGGCGGGGGCGCGAGCGCGCCGGGCCGCAGCACCCAGAGCTTCTCGGCCTTTCGCCGCGCGACCTGCTCGAAGCGATCGAGCACGGCGGCGGGAATGTGGAACGCCTTGCCTTTACACGTCGGGCTGGTCACGAGCAGCGTCGCCTCTCGCGTGAACTCCACGAGCCGTGCCGGATCCGACGGCACCGGCCGCGGCGTGGGAACGTGGCGGCCGGTGCCATCGCGAACATCCAGCGCCGCGAGCGGATACAGACCGCGCTCATAGGCCCGGTCGCAGCTCAGATAGGCGACCACATCGGGAGGGGCGGGCGGCGGCGGCTCGCCGAGCGGCGCCACGGTCAGCTTGCCATAGCGCTTCTGGGTGCCCGTGTGGCGCGCCGCGAACTGCCAGAAGCGCAGGTCGCCCGCGAGCGTATCCGTACCGAGAGCCCCTCGCTGCTCCCAGAGCAGGTGGGTGACGCCGAGCTCGCGATAAAGGTCGTACACAGCGCGCGCTGACGGAAGGTCTTGGTACGCGAAGCGGGTTTGAAAGCCCGCGTAATCGGTCACCACGGGCCGTCCGATGCCGAGCCGCAGGTGGTGCTCGTGCAGCAAGAGGCGTGCGTCGGCGGGTAGCCCCTCACCGATCTCCTTGTGCGGAGAACGGTAGCGCTCGCGAGCCTCGGTCTTTCCCTCGAAGGCCGCGGCGAGCCAGCGCGAGGTGGCGGCTATCGGGCTCTCCTTCATCAGGAAATGCGGAAAGAAGTAGACATCGCCGCCCCACACCAGCACGAGGCCCAGCATTGCCCCGAGCGCGACGCGAGCGGACCCGCCCCGCTTCCAGATGAGCGCCGTGCAGGCCGCCACCACGGCCGCCATCCACGGCACCAACGGCTGCAGATAGCGCTCGTAGTAACCGAAGAAGTACCAGAAGAAGATACCGACCTGCGTGGCCGCCGCGAGCCAAACCACCCGCTGGATGCCGCGCAGGAACGGCAGCCAGAGCAGGCTGAGAGTGAACAGTGGACCGAAGATCGGCCAGGTCTTGTGAAAGCCGGTCAACGGCTCGAACGCATAGGTGAACGAGCCTTTGAAGATCTCGATCAGCTGCTCGCGAAAGTTGCCCTGCGGACGCGGCATCGTCCGCTGGTAAATCCACTCGACGACCTCGTTGGCGCGGGGATTCCAGGGATGGACGTCGAGGTATTTTCTCAAGCCCGGGAACAGCGGATCGCCGAACCAGACCCAGTTCTTCAGCCAGTGCGGCGCGGTGAGCAGCACGCCGAGCGCGGTCGCGAGCCCGAGATCGCGGACGGCCGCGACGGCGCGCCGGCGCCAGCCGAGCCACGCTCCGCGCCCGAAGAGCGCGATGACCGGGCCGAGCAACAGCGACGCACACTGATACTTGGTGAGCAGCGCCCCTGCCCCCGCGATCGCAAAACACACGAGCGGGCCGCGCTCGAGGCGCCGCCAAGCCCGCCACGCCGCCAGCGCGAGCGGTGGCGCCCAGAAAGCGGCGATGTGATCGTTGCCGCTGTGAAGGCCGGCGTCGTAGAAGAAGGCGGCGGGAAACAGGAACATGGCGACCCAGGCGTGCTTTGCGCCAGCGCCGGGCACCAGGCGCCGCACGAGGAGGGGCAGCGAGAACACGGTCGCCAGGAAGAGCGCGTACTCGAGGTGGGCGCACGCCATCATGGCATCGAACAGATCGTTCGAGGGGAAAAGGAAGGGCCACGCGTACAGCGTGCTCGCGAGCGACGGCAGCGCCTCCACCACCCAACCCTCGGGCGATGGTGCGATGCCGCCGCGCACCCGGTACTGCTCCGCCAGGCCCAGGTGGTAATAGATGGCGTCGAAGTTCGCGTTGTCGGGCGTGAGGATGTTCAGGTAAAGCAGCGCCAGGCACACCAAGCCGAAGGCCATGACCGCGCGCGCCGTGAGCCGGTCGAACCAGCGCGCGGGGGCGCGCCGCAGGCGCTCCCCGAGCGTCGCATGGCGTAGGAAGCGACGGGCGCTGGGGATGCTCCAGCGAGCCCCCGCGGCGAACATCACCGCAGGCAGCAGCACGGCAAAAGCCGCCGAGCGGAACGCGCCGGCGACGCCGCCAAGCAACAGCAGCGTGAACCCGGCGTACACGCCTGCGGAGGCAGCGAAGACGCAGCGCTCGAAGAAAGGCAAGCGCGGGCCGATCCAGCGCATGATCGCCCAGCCCGTGCTCAGGCAACCCGAGCACCAGTAGATCACCAGCCCCCACGCCTTGGCGTAGCGAAAGAACTGCCAGTCCCGCCACGGCTCGTGTCGCTGGGTGACGGCCGCGAAGAAGCCGAAGCTCGCGAGCAACGCCAGCAGGAGCCCCAGGCTGCGGAGATCGGGCCAGCGCTTGCCTGGCAGCCGCACGGGCACCCACCTCTCCAGCATGGGCGGCGTATATGCCCTGCTCCCACCATCCCGTAAAGCGCCCGAGGGGTTCTCGTTCACCGGCGCGCCGAGTTGCATCGAGCCCTCGCGCTCGCGCGCTGGCCCGGCGCCCCGGACATGCCTCGGGCACGCCGACGCCCGTTCACCTCGAGCGAGCGGCAGCCCCGAGCCGAACCCGCGGCCTGCCACGACGCGCCGCTGGTTTTCGTGCCTGCGCCTGTTAGTTTACTTTCCACGACCGGGCGAGTAGGGCCCCACTGAAGGTGACATTGGTCGAACTGGAGCACGATGGCTCGGGTGTCGAGCAGCTCGATCCTGCACGACCGAAGGCGCGAGCGCGGAGCTCGACGCAAGCCCAGCTGGTCATCGGGGTGACGGTGCTGGCGTTCCTCACGCCCGCGCTGTGGGATGTGCTGTCCGATCCGGCGCGGCCCTATGGCTACCTGGCGGCGGACGCCTTCTACTACTTCACGATCGCGACGAACTGGGCGCGGTTCGGCGTGCCGACATTCGATCAGACCCACCCGACCAACGGCTTTCATCCGCTCTGGCAGTGGCTCACGGCGCTCGCAGAGGGCGTGATCGAAGCGCTCGGGCAATCGCGCTTCGCCTTGCCTGGCGTCGCCGTCATCGGCGGGCTGCTGCTGCTCTCGGCGGCGCTCGTGCTGCTCGGGCTCGCGCGCGTGAAGGACGGGCGCGTCTCGCCCGTGTTTGCGCTGTTGCCGGTCGGGGCTTGGCCGCTCGCGATCTCGCCCGTGTGGTGGGCGGCCCGCGACGAGCTGCCCCCGCACCGGATGACGCCGCTCTTCGGTACGCTCTGGAACTTCGCGAACGGGCTCGAGTCGGCGGTCCTCGTGGCGCTCTTTGCGGGCGTCGTCTGGTTTTACGTCAAGCGGCCTGCCGATACGCCGCGCCGCGCGCTGGCGTTCGGGTTGCTGCTCGGCGCGCTGTCGCTCGCTCGCCTCGACCATGCCGTGTTCGCCCTGGCGATCGCGGGGCTGCCCTTCGCTCACCGTCTGCTGCGGCGCGACGCGGGGCGAGCACGGCTCGGTGCGTGGACGCTGTGCGGCTGGGTCGCGGTGCTCGGGCTGTATCTGGCTTACAACGTCGCCACCGTCGGCCGCGCCATGCCCGTGAGCGGCGCGGTGAAGTCGACCTTCCCCCACCTGAACTCGTCGAACCTGGAGGTGCTGCTGGCGGCGCCGGGTTTCGGGCTGCGCGAAGCGATGTTCCGGCTCGGTCGCCATGGCAGCTTCTTCGTCCCGGCGCTGCTGGCGGTCGCCTACTTTCCGTTTGCGCTGAGGCTCGGCGGCACGCTGAAGCCCCCGAGGCCGCTCCTGCGCGCGGGACACGGGCGCTTCAGCGAGGTGATGCTGCTGACGGCGACGGGCGTGATCGCGCTGGCCGCCTACGACTTCGCGTTCGTCATCGGCTACCAGATCGGCGAGTGGTACGCGCCGGTCTCCGTGCTGTTCGTCTCCCTGTTCGTCCTGCAGGTGGCGGAACAACTCGCCGCGCGCTGGCGGGTGCCCGCGGGGCGCTGGCTCGGATGGGGCATCTTTCTGGGCTTACACGCGGTGGGACTCCTCTCGTTCTGGAAGCTACACCGCATGCTGGAGTGGGGCAGTGACTACGCCGTGTTCTGCCTCGGGCAGGCCGAGAAGGTGGTGCAACACTACGGCGCGAACCCGCCCAAGCTGATCTCGAGAGACGACGGAATCGTGGCGTTCGCGACCGGCTTTCCCACCACGTCGGGCACGCGCCTGGCGATCGACCCGGAGGGCGCCGCGGCCGACGCCGACGGCCGCTTCGAGCAACTGCTCGCGGAGCGCGGGGTCGATCGCCTCACCTCGCTGCACTACCTGAACGCGCGAGGTTTCCGCGTGGGCGAGCGTTCACGGCGTGTTCAAGCCTTCGCGCAGCAGGTGCTTCTGGCACGCCCGACGCGCGTCTACGAGGTCGAGTATGTCGATCACTGGTTCGGCATCCTGCGCGTCAGCGGCCCACGCGAGCGCTGATCGCCTGACGCCCAGCGCGCAGCGGCCGCCCCGTCAGACCGCGGCGTTCTCCGAGACCGAGAGCGGCGCGTGGCTCGACGCGACCTGTGCCTGCGAGCGCCGCGACACCACCAGCAGCGCCACCACTATCGCGTAAGACACGGCGACGACGACCGCCAGGAACGAGTACCCGAAGTACATGCTGGAGTACTCCACCACCCCGCCCACGGTCGCGCCGATCAGGTTCCAGCCAAACACGTGCTCCGGGACGTCGAGGTCTCGAAAGCTGACGCTGAACACCAGGTTCGCGAAGAAGATCGGCGCGAACGTCAGCACGCTCGCCAGCGCGAAGCGCAGCGCCATGCTCTCGACGCCGAGCAGGTTGCCGAGCGGGTACACATACGTGATCAGGCACGACGAGATGAGCGCGGCATAGATGATTGGCATCGCGCGCTGGCTCCGGATCGTCAACGCTGTCCAGTTGGCGACGAGCACGAGCAGGAGCGCCGCCAGGAACACGAGCGAGCTGTTCAGCCACGTCGTCCCGAACAACAAGCTGAACTGGATCACGCTCTTCGTCTCGAGCAGCGTGAACGCGACGCCCATGAACACGAACGCGACCTTGGTCGCCAGCATGCCCGGCTTGCCGAAGCGCTCGAGCCGCCGAGTGGTGAGGTGCAAGAGCCCTACGAGCAGCGTGGCGAAGACCCCCATCGCGAGCATGCTCCACTGGTAGACGGCGGGGATGCCGCGCTCGACCAGGTAGAGGAACGGCCAGTCGTCGCGCGGGAGGTCCATGGAGGGCACGCCGGGCTCAGCGCCACGAGGCAGGCTGCTCTTGGCCTCGAGCACGGCGAAGTCCTTCAGCTCGTAGAGCGGCCGGGGCGCGATGCCCGTGGCCTCCTCGATCATTTCGCTGATCTTGGTGCGCAGCCACGGCTGCCGATAGAAGTTGTAAAAGACGATGTCTCCGCCGGGCGCGAGCAGGCTCTGCGCGCGCTTCACCGACTCGACCGTGAACAGGTAATTCTCGAGCCGCAGCTGCGACATCGAGCTGACCTTGACGAGCGAGTCCGTCAGCGCGAAAATGATCAGATCGTAGCGGTGTGGCGTGCGGCTCATGAACGCCCGCCCGTCGTCGATCACCAGGTTCACGCGCGCGTCGTCGTAAGGCCGCGCCGGATGGTGGCGCTTGCCGATGTCGGCGATCACCGGGTCGATCTCGACAGCGTCGACCCGCTCCGCGCCGTTCATCAGCGCCGCCGCCACGTCGTTACCAGAGCCCGCCCCGAGGATCAGCACGTTGCGGTAGGGCGCCTCACCCGCGGCGCGTCGGGCGTCATATGCCTTCTGATACGCGAACTCGCTGATCTCGTCGGGCGACAGCATCGCCTGGTGGCCGACGCCGTTCACGAAGATCTGCTGGCGCGCCACCATGTGCTGGATGCGCTGATAGGGTGACCAGAACGACTCCAGCGGCCCCTTGTAGCTGCCTTTGCCGAGCAGCACGCTGTCCTGATAAACGACGAGCCCGACGATCACCACGCCTGGGACCAACGGCAGCCAGCGCCAGCGCCAGGCGCCCGTCGTCGCCAGCAGCACGCCGACGACGGCGATGGCGAACCACACCCAGGCCGGGGCGCGCAGCCAGCTCATCAGCATGAAGCTCAGAATGCCCGCGCACGAGCCGGCGATGTCGAGCGTGTAGGCGGACAGCGGTCGGAACGTACGGAACAGCTTCGCGGTGCGCTGCGAGAGGCACGCAAACACGGCGCCGACGCCCAGCAGGCACACCACGAAGGGCGTGATGCCACCCGCCGCTGCCTTCTCCGAGGTCGAAGTAAAATACAGGTCACCGCCGATGTCGCCTTCCCAGGCGCTGAAGCCGGGAACCGTTGGGTCAGACACCTCGACGAAGAGCAGCAGCGACAGCAAGATCCAGATGCTCGCGTGCATCAGGATCGCCGAGCCTCGGGCGCTGAGGCGGTGGTGGAACATGAACCCGACGCCCATGCCAATGAACACCGCGATCAGAATCAGGTTCGGAAAGTAGCCCAGGTTCCAGATGTTGCCCGGCAGGTAGCGGATCAGCGCCAGCTCCAGGAACAGCGTGACGAAGCCCATGCCGGCGAGCCTCCAGGCATCGGGGGTCTTCAGCAGGTTCGCGCGGGCCTCTTGCATGAAAATCATCATGGCATGCCTCACCGGCCGTAGAGAAGCGCCTTCGCGATCGCCCCGCCGAGCGGAGAGGCACGCCAGCGCTGGCACCAGCCCGTCGAGGAAGCGCGCAGACTGAGAGCGCATCCGAGCGGGAAGACATCGGAGCGCTAGCGATCGCGATAGACCACGAAGAACCGCGCGATGGCAGCTCGACCGCCGAAGCACATCTCGCCCGTGGGGGTGACCGCGCAGTGCCGCTCCGGCGAGTCAGGCCAGAGGTGGTCGACGAATACGCTGCGCAGCGCGCGATCTGCCTCGACCGCGAGCGCCACGCGCACGGGCTCGCCATCGAGCAGCACCCGCAGCGGGCGCTCGAGCGTCGGCACGGTGATGATCTGCTCGGGGCGCGGCGACAGCGCAGCGAGCTCGCGCACCAGCTCCTCCTTCGGGAAGTAGGCCCAGTTGCCCGTGTTCTTCGAGCGGTCGCCGAGGAAGAACTTGGTGATCCCGAGCTCTCGTCGCTGCCACGGTCGATAGAAGTCGGCGACGCCATAGAACAGGTTACACAGGCTGAGCAGCGTGGCGGCGCCGGCGATCGGCGCGCGCCAGGCGGCGTTTCGCTCGATGGCTGCCGCGCCCAGGAGCACCAGGGCTGCGTTTATCCCGAGCGCGGGCAACACGAAGAACCGGACGGCAATGTACGGCGCCGCCAGCGTGACCAGCACGCTGCTGGCGAGCACTGCATACAGCACGAAGCGGGCCGCGGCCGGCACGCGCGCGCGGCGGCGCAGCCACGGCGCGACGAACACGAGCGCGAGCACCCAGTACGGATAGGGCTCGAGCGCGAGCCGGCCCACATAGCGCAGATAGACCGTGTCTCCGTGCAGCGTGCGCCAAAGGCAGAGCGGCAGCCAGCGCAGATCCCCGAGCGCCTCGAGCAACGAATAGCGGGTGGCGTTCCCCTCGAGCGGCTGCCGGAACGCCGCCAGCGCGAGCAGCCGCGGCGCGACCCCCAGCAGCCCGCCGAGCAGCGCCAACCTCGGGGCGACCAGCGGCTGCCGTCGCAGGGCGAGCCCGGCCGCGACCGCGATACCGGCGACGAAGCACGCGCCGATCACGTGATTGTAGATCGCCAGCCCCCAGAGGAGCCCCGCCGCGAAGTCGCCGCGCGGCGTCCGACGCAAGGCCAGCTGCAGCCCGAGCACCACCAAGAGCGGCATGAACATCACCACCTCGATGCCCGTCCGCATCACGATCAGCCACACGGGCGCGGTCGCCACCAGAGGCAGGGCCCACGCTGCGTCGCGAGCGCGCGGGTAGGCTCGGCGCAGCATCGAGGCGCTCGACACGAGCGCCGCGGCGTTGGCGGCCAGCGACGCCGCGCGCAGCACCAGCACACCGTGCTCCGTGCCGAACAGCCGCAGCAGCAAGACCGGGAACGGTCCCGAGTACACCGTCATGCCGCTCAGCGGATCGACCGGGGGCCACTGGCCGCGCGCCGACAAGATCGACCAGGCCTCGTCGAGCGACATGCCGGGAACGCTGTCGAGCCGCCACGTGCAGAGCGAGAGCCACAGCGCCGCCGCGAGCCCATGCAGTCCCGCCACCCACCACGATCGCCGAGGCACCGGCGTTCCGAGCGGACGCGCGGGGGGCGGGGCATCGGCGGCGGCCGGAGCGGCGGCGCTGCCGAGCGTCGAGGCAGCGACGAGCCCTTCGGAGCGTGCGGGCAGGAAACCTCCAGGCAGATGCGACATCGCCGTCCGGTCGCGCTTTACCTGCTATGCCCGACAGACTCCAGATCTCGCGAGCGGTCGGCGGCGCCTGGCTTGACGCACGCTGAATCTCGACCCCCGAGAGCCAGCAGATCGCAGCGAGCGCTCCGCTGCGGAACGACATGGGATTTGCGCCTCCCGGCGATCGGCACTATCCCTCCGCATCCCTCCGCGGCGAGCTTCGAGCTAAAGGCCTAAAATCAAAGGAACAAACTGCCGGCGGTGCGCCCTTCTCGCGGGTCGCTCCCCGATTTCACCCCGCGCGCCCCACGCGCGGCCCCGCGATACCGTCTTCCCAGCGAGATTTCGCTCACTTAGACTGCGCCGCCCCGCGCGTACGGCGGGGTCCTCGCCGAGCCAGAGAATGGCCTCACGCGGCGAAGCGTTGCTTAGATGGAGCTCCTTCGGCACGCCCCCGTCGCCGACACTCCGCTTGCCCGATCCGGGCCTTCCGCGAATCGACCCAGAATGCTCGAGAAACTACGACAGCTCAAACGGCCCGCTTGGCTTGGATTCCTCGATGCTGCCCCGGTGCACTACCTGCTCGACTTGCTCCTGCTCGCGCTGACGGCGGTCGCGCTGAGTGCTTGGCTGAACCTCCAGTATCCGATCCCCATCAACGCCTGGACTCACCTGCGCGTCGCGCTGGAGGTGCCCGTGACCTTCGCGCTCTTGGCGCTCGCGCAGCGCTTCGGCGTGCGCCTCCGGTGGTGGTTCTTCCTCGTCGTCGCGCTGCTGGCGCTGCTCGTGCGCCTGTTCATCACGGCAGACAACGTCTCGCACCGCTTCATCTTCCGCGATTTCCGCGTGCCCCTCGATCTGCGCCTCGTGCCGGAGTTCTTCCGGCTGATGTACGACACCAGCCCGGCCAAGGCGCTCGTGAGCTACGCCGGCGTGTTCGTGCTGGCGCTGGTCGGCAGCGTGTTGCTCGTGTTCTTTGGGCTGCGCGGCGTGTATACGCGCTCGCGCCGCCCGAGCTTCCGCTGGCTGGTCGTCGGCTACGTCGCGCTCGCGGGCGCGCTGATGGCGATCCAGCAGAACCGCACTGAGTTCGGGCCCGACCTGTACACGCGGCAGGTCTCCCAGCGCATCACGCGCGAAGTGGAGATGGCGAAGACGCTGCCCAAAGAGCGCCGCAGCATCACACGGCAGATCGCCGGCGTCAGCGAACGGATCGGCACAGACACGGGGCCGTTCCTCGACAAGCTCCACGGCAGCAACGTGCTGTTCTTCTTCGTCGAGTCTTACGGGCGAACGGTGTTCGTCAACGAGAACTACAGCAAGGTGCTCGTGCCGCGCTTCGAAGCGATGGCCAAGAACCTCGAGGCGGAAGGCTTCCACATCGTCTCTGACTTCATCACGTCACCGACCTATGGCGGCTTCTCCTGGTTCGCTCATTCCACGCTAGACAGCGGCGTGAAGGTCATCAGCCACCTGCACTCGCAGCTGCTCGACGAGCGACGCCCGCGCGGCTTCGCCGACTACTTCCGCGACGCCGGCTATCAGCCCATCCTGGTGATGCCGGGGACCACGCGGCCGTGGCCAGGCATGGACGACTACTACGGCTTCCACCAGCACTATTTCTCCTGGGAGTTCGGCTATCGCGGGCCCCGCTACGGCTGGCCGACGATGGCGGACCAGTTCGTCCTCTACCACCTGCAGAAGACCGAGATCGAACGCGCGACGAAGCCGCTCTTCATCCAGTACGCGCTCGTGTCGAGCCACGCGCCCTTCAGCGATCTCCCCCGCTACGTCGACGACTGGGAGTCGCTCGGCGACGGCTCGATCCTCAAGCGCAGCGGGCGGGACCGCTTCAACGTCAGCTGGGGCCTCGCGGGTGACGTGGTGAACGCCTACATCGCCGCCGTGACCTACGAGATGCGGATGATGGAGGGGTATCTCACCAACTACATTCACGACGACTCGCTCGTCATCTTCGTGGGCGATCACCAGCCGCACCAGCTCGTCACCGGCCCCGATAACCTCACCTGGTCGGTGCCCATCCACATCGCCAGCCGAAACCCGGAGCTATTGGCGCCGTTCCTGCGACGGGGCTACATCTCTGGCATGGTGCCGACGCAGCCGCTGCCTCACGTGGGCATGGAGCGCTTCATGGAAGAGTTCCTCGCTGACTTCAGCACGAAGCCGCTCGCGGTCGACCCCGGCATCTGGCCACCGATTCAGAAGCGGCTCGAGGAACAGGCCGCGCAACAGGCGGCGAAGCTGCGGTGACGACCGGAGCAGCTCTCGACGCGGGCGCGCTCGCCCAGCCGCGCCGGCGCTGGGTGATGGCGCTCGGCAGCCTCGCGATGAGCGCCGGGCTGCTCACCCTGTGCCTGCTGGTCGTCGACGCGCGCCAGGTGGGGCGGCGGCTGGCAGGGGTCGAGCCGCGCTGGCTCGCCGCCTTCTTCGCGGTCTACGTGCTGCAGGTGCTGCTGCTCGGGCGGCGCTGGTCGCTGATCTCGCGACAGCTCGGGGTGCCGCTCGGCTGGCGCCGGGCTTGCGTCGAGTACGCGCTTTCCATCGCGATCAACGTCTCGCTGCCGACCGGCGTGGCGGGCGACGGCTGGCGAGCCCTGCGCCACGCGCACCGCTCGCCCAACCACCGGTTGCCGAAGATCCTCGAGACGCTGGCGCTCGATCGTCTATCGGGACAGCTCGCGCTGCTGCTGACGGTTCTCGCCTCGGCGCCTTTCGCCGTGCACGCCGGCCTGATCAGCCCGCTGCAGGGGGCGCTCGCGCTGGGCGCGCTGCTCGCCGCGCTGTGGGCGGGGTCGCGCTGGGCGCGCCGGTCGACGCAGGGCAAGAGCCTGGGGGCCTCGCTGCGCCGGTTCGTCCGGCGAGCGGCATCGGTGCTGCTGCACCCCCGCCGCGGCGCAGGGCACCTGACGCTGTCGCTGCTGCTCGTCGCCACCCACCTGCTGCAGCTGTGGATCGCGTCGCGCGCCGCCGGCATCACGCTGGACGTTTTCCTCCTGTGCTGGCTCGGCCCGCTCATCTCGCTGTCTGCGTCCGTGCCGAGCTTCTTCGGTAGCTGGGGTATCCGCGAGGGCGCGAGCGCGCTCTTGTTCGCGAGCGCCGGGCTACCGAGCAGCGCCGGCGTGGCGGTTTCGCTGCTGGTGGGCACGTTCTCGTTGCTCTCCGCCCTGCCTGGCGCGCTGGTGCTGTTCGTGGACGGCCGCGGCACGCGCCAGGAGCTGGGGCGCGCCGGTCAAGGTCTGGCGGAGTTGACCGGATCGCTCGGAGGCCGATCCGTGCGGCGCTTCGAATCAGCCAGCACGAACGAGACGTCCGGGGTCGACTCGGCCTCGACGTAGATCTGGTACGAGAACAGCGTGCGGCTGATCCCGATCAGCGCCAGGTTCGCGCGGATCGCAGCCTTGCCGATCCAACCGTTGCCGAGCACCTTTGGGAACGGCGCCGGGATGCCCTGGATACGCCGGATGCGGAAGCCCTCGTCGGTGAGCAAGCGCCGCAGGGTGCGGAACGTGAACAACCGCGTGTGCGTCATGTCGAGAATGCCCGCCCGGCCGTAGTTGAACTGGCCGAGCAGCAGCATGATGCGCGGGATGATGAACGCGATGTTGGGCGTGGTCAGCACCAGCGTCTTCGTCTCGTACCCGAACTGGCGGCGCACCCGCTCGAGAAAGCGCTCGGGGTCCTGCAGGTGCTCGATGATGTCCAGCATCAGCACCACGTCGTGCTCGGAGATGTCGAACGCAGGCTCAGCGTCGAGATCTTGCTCGATCACCCGCACCCTCGCGTCGTCGGAGCGCACCCCGTAGCGATCGACCACCGTGACATCACAGCCCTTGCGCACCAGCTCCCGCGCGACGCCTCCGGGACCTGCGCCGATGTCGAGCACCCGCGCGCCGTCTGGCACGGCTTCGAGCGCGTAGGTGTGGCTGCTGGCGTAGCCGAGCTTGAGATCGTAGTGGGCGTTCTGATCGGGGACCGTATCGAAGCGCCGCTGGTAGCGTAACCCGGAGCGATGAGCGACGTTCTGGAGCGTCGCCCACAGCACGTCCTTCGCGTAACGCATGCCGTTCACGCGGCAGATCTCGTCGCCGTAGTACGTCGGGATCGGCAGCTCCGCGATGCGTGCGCCCGCGTTCATCAGCTGAATGATGATCTCGGTGTCGAAATGAAAATCGTTCGAGTTCAGGCGGAACGGGACGCGGCGCAGCGCCGCGAGCGAATAGACGCGGTAACCGCTGTGAAACTCCGACAGCTTGCTGCCGAGCATCCCGTTTTGCAGCGTAGTGAGGATGCGATTGCCCACCCACTTGTAGAGCGGCATGCCGCCGCGCAGCGCGTCGACCGGGCGCAGCATGCGGCTGCCGAACACCGCGTCGGCCTCGCCGCGCACCAGCGGCGCGAGCAAGCGCGGCAGCTCTTCGGGAGCGTACTGCCCGTCACCGTGCACGAGCGCGACGTAGTCGAACCCGCGCGACAGCGCGTACGAGTACCCGACCTTTTGATTGCCGCCATAACCCTGGTTGTGCTCGTTGCGGAGCACCGTCATGGGCACGTTGGGGTGCGTGGCCTTGTACTCGGCTCCGATCGCGTAGGTGGCGTCGAGCGAGGCGTCGTCGACGACCAGCACCTCGCACTCGAAGTCGTCGAAGATCGAGGCGGGAATGCGGTCGAGCACCCATTTGAGCGTAGATTCCGCGTAGTAGGCGATGACGAAGATCGTAAGGCGCGGGCGCTGCTGCACGATGCTGGGCAAGAAACCTCTCAGAATCCCGAAAGAGCGGGCATTGGGCGGCACCTTATCCTGCGGAATCGGCCAGATCCAGCCGGCTCGCTGGGGTGTGCCCGCCCCGGCGAGGCGATGGATCGCGCACCGGCGCGCCCGATCGCGGCGCCCCAGCAGGCCGCCACGCGCTTTGGCCAGTCGGCCAAGGCGCGCGGGTTCGGGCGTCGAGGAGACACAAGCTGCCGGCTCCCCTGAGCGTTTTGTAGTACCGATCGGAGTCCGCGCGTGACGACCTCATGAGCGCCGCGCGCCTTATCCTTGCTCATTCAATGACTTTGATCGCTTTCTTCCCGGCTTTTCGTCGTTTCGCGGGCGACAGTGCCTGTGTACCGCGGGCTCGCGTGCTCGCATCGAGCCTAAGGCGCCAGACGCGGAGCGTCGAGCGCCGCGCTGGCCCCTTCGCTCGCGTCCGGAGCGCCCGATGAGCGTCCTGGTGTACGAAAACTCCGCGCGCCGCGAGCCGGGCGATCGCTGGAGTGACGCGCACGGCATCGCGATGCTGCTGGCGACGGTTCTGACGGTCGTAACCCGACTCCCCTTCCTGGCGACCACCGTCGGCTTCGTGTCGCTCATGGCCTTGGTCACCTGGTCGCGCGGGGCGTGGACGCCGAGCGGGCGTTTCGGCCTCGCCAACACGGTCACCAGCGGGCGGCTCTTGCTCAGCTTCGTGCTGGTGCTGCGCCCCGAGGCCTGGACGGGCCAGTTTCTGGCGCTCACGGCGCTCGCCATCCTCACCCTGGACCTCGTCGATGGCACGCTGGCCCGCCGCTTCGACGGGGAGAGCCGATTCGGTGCCCGCTACGACATGGAGGTGGATGCCGTCTTCGTCGTCTCGCTGTCCTGCGCGCTCTGGTCGCGAGGTGTGGCTGGCCCCTGGGTGCTGCTCGCGGGGTTGTGGCGCTACCTCTTCGTCGTGGTCCCCCTGATCGTGGCGAGCCGCGGCGGAGAGGCTCCCCGCTCGCTCCTCTATCGGTCCGCGTATTCCATGATGGTGGGCTGCTTCCTGGTCGCGCTGATCGCGCCCATCAGCTTCGCACGCCCGCTCGCGCTGCTCGGAACGGTGCTCCTGAGCGCATCGTTCCTGCGCTCGTTCTGGTATCGCTATCGCCCGCCCGTCGACGCATGAGATCGCTCCTCCTCATCCAACCCCCGGCTCGCGGCAGGATCTCCGGCGGCTTCCTCTATAATGCCCGGATGGCCGACGGTGGCTGCTGGGAGCTCGTCGACGCCGCGGCTGACGCGCTCCCTGCCTTGATCGAGCGACTGCCTGAACCGGCGTCGATCCTGATGGATAGCATCTGGCTGAGCCCCGAGCATGCGCCCGCCTTTCTGGCGGCGAGGGCGCGCAACGCCAGACTCGGGCTCATGCTGCACTCTTTCCCGTCCATGATCGAGGCGACCGAGAAGGGGCGGCCCCCGCGCGCCGAGCCCACGGCGTTCGAACGCGATTCGATCGATCGGCTCGACGTCGTGGTCGTTCCGGGTCGGCACTACGTCCGCATGCTCGCTGGCACTCGCACGCCGCTCGTCGTCGCCGAGCCCGGTATCGACGATGTCTGGCGCGCCAGCCCCCGTGTCCGGAGCGGCCCCTGCCGCCTCGTGTCGGTTGGCGCGGTCACCCCTCGAAAGGGCTTCCTCGACGTGGCCAAGGCGCTTCCCCGGCTGGGCGACTACACGTGGTCGATCGCGGGAAGCCTCGAGGTCGACCCGGCTTACGCCGCGCTCGTGCGCGAGCGCACGCGAGGGCTTCCAGTCACCCTCTGCGGCCAGCTCAGCCCCGCCGAGACGCGGGCGCTCGTCCAGGCGAGCGACGTGCTCCTGATGCCGAGCTACGACGAAAACCAGCCGCTCGTGTTGCTCGAGGCCCTGGCCGCCAGCGTGCCAGCCATCGCCTACGCCGCCGGCGCCACGCGCGACATGCTGGAACACGGCCGGGAAGGTTACATCGCGGAGATTGGCGATGGGCAGGCATTGGCCGAGTCCATCGAGCGCCTGATCGAGAACGAGGAGCTGCGAGCTCGCATGGCCAGGTCGTGCTGGGAGCGCCAGCGGTCGCTCCGCAACTGGACGTCGGCAGCCAAGCACACCCGCGCGAAGCTCGAATGGTTTCTCGAGTGAAACGAGATCGGGCATCAGACTCCGCTTCGATTCGACGCACGACGCAAGGTCTCCGTACGTCGCCGCGCCCAATAATCGGCCACGCGACCAGGGTCCTGCAATCCTTCGGCGACGACCTCACACTGTGCTACAGGCTCGATTGATGCGATATTTCCTGGCGTTCTCTTACAATATGCACGATTCGTCGGTCAGCATTGCTGACGAAGAACGCGTGCTCTTGGTTCTGGAAGCCGAGCGTTACTTCGGGCAGAAGAAGAAGCGCTGCGACAGGCGGGAGATGGAGACGCTGATCGGCGTCGCGCTGCAGCACTGCGACATCAGCATCGCCGACGTCGACGGTGTCGCGTGCACGGCTTACCTGAACGAGCACCTACCCGAGAACGAGCGCGACGTGCAGTGGACCGCCGAGAGCCAGGTGGAGATCCACGGTCGCAAGTTCGACGTGCCCGTGCTCAACCACCACCTGGCGCACGCTGCCATGGTGCATGCGTTCCCGAGCCAGCATCCCGGTGGTGACGACGTCGTGATCGACGTCTGCGACGGCGGCGGCGACTTCGGGCACACCCACTTCACCTATCGCTATCACGACCATCGCATCGAGCCACTCCCCAACCGCCCGATTCACGATGCCTTCTCGTCGCGCTTCTACGACGTGGTGTCGCGCTATCTGTACGGGAAGATCATGTGCGAGGGGAAGCTGATGGCGCTCGCGTCTCTCGGCGCGCCTCGGCAGGAGATGATGGCGTTCATTCGCGATCGCCTGCCCATGTTCCACAACCTGCGCCACGAGGACGCTTTCTCTGCCTTGAAGGCGCAGTTCCCCGTCGACAGCTACGTGAGCGATCGCACCGCCTTCGATCTCGCGGCGTCGGCTCAGCGCCTGTTCGAAGATCTGCGGGTCGAGAGCGTCGCCGCTCTCCCGAAAGACGCACCGCGCGTCATGCTGGCGGGTGGCGCCACGCTGAACATCGTCGCCAACTCGCGGGTGAAGGAGCTGCTCGGGCCGAATCGCCAGCTGCTGCTGCCCCCGTGCTGCGACGACACTGGACAGTCTCTCGGTGCGCTCCTGTACTATTGCCACGAACGAGCCAAGGTGCCCGTCACGTGCGCCATGCCCTTCCTGGGCTACAGCGACGGCATCGATGATCCCAGGTTGAACGGCTCGGACGCGAGCGACGAGCTCGTCGATTTCCTCGTGAACGGGGGCATCGTCTTCCTGCATCGCGGGCAGAGCGAGATCGGGCCTCGCGCGCTCGGCCATCGCAGCATCCTCGCGCGGCCCACGCGCAAGAACTTCGACTTGATCAATCACGTCATCAAGCAGCGCGAGTTCTATCGGCCCCTGGCGCCGCTCGTTCCCATCGAGTCGGTCTCCACGTGGTTTGATTGGGAAGGCGAGTCTCGGTACATGCTGTACGCAGCACAAACGACCGAGCGGGCGCAGCTCGAGGCGCCGGGCATCTGCCACTACGACAACTCCGCGCGTGTTCAGACGGTAGACGGCAACGACGCTTTCCTGCACACCGTCCTGAATCGCGTGGGGCAAGCGACGGGGTGTCCCATCCTCATCAACACGTCCCTCAATCCGCGCGGGGCCCCCATCCTGTCGACGGTGGAGTCGACGCGAGTCTTCGCGGCGGCGAATCGAGGGCTCGGCGTCCGAATGTTCAACGCGGGCACTCTGGCGCGGGCCTGACGACGCGATCACCGCCGCCCCAGATAGACCGGCGGCGGATGCACCTCGCGCGAACGGCGTGAAGTCGCGCGGGCGTCAGGCTATTTCCTGCCGACGTTTCTCGTGTAACGCTCGCGCCTCGCGTGGGGTAGCTGCGCCTGGAGACTATGCAGATGTCGAACTTTGGCCGCCTCGCGGGCAGACCCTGGGGGTCTCACATTCATTCTGACTGGCGCGCCAAGGCTGCCCGGGCTCTCTCCCAGCCTGCCGTCTTGCTCGTCCTGCTGCTGCTCGGCACCAGCCTGTACACCTGGTACGGGGCCACCCAGAAGACGGGCTACACGAGCGGCGACGAGTGGCGTTACCTCTGGTACGCGGAGAACCTGCTGAAGGGATACTACTCCCCGCCCGAATACACGTTCCTTTGGGGCGGACCGGGGTATCCCCTCTTTCTGGTGCCGTTCGTCGCTGCCGGGGCGTCGGTGGCGGTGATGCAGGCGGCCAATGGCGTGTTGCTGGGCCTCGCCCACCTCTTGTTTTTCCTGTTCGTGCGGCAATACGCGAGCGTGCTCTCGGCCGTCGCCTGCACGACGCTGCTCGCGCTGTACCTCCCCATCTTCGATTTTCTGCCGCTCACCTACTCGGAGCCGCTGGCGTTCACGCTGGAGTGCGCCTTGCTCTACACGCTCTCGCGCGCCGTCAGCGGCAGCTGGAAGCACGCCGTCGCCGCCGGGGTGGCGGCAGCCTGGCTGGTGCTCACGAAGGTGGGCTTCTGGCCCCAGATCTTCGGCGGTTGCGCCATCAGCGCGGGGCTGTTTCTCTGGAACCGCTTCGTTCGCCGGCGCGACGGCGGGCGCGGCTACCGCAACATGGCGCTGGCCCTGCTCGTCGGCATTCTCTGCTGCATCCCCTACTTGTCCTATACCGAGCGAGTGACGGGGCGATCGTTCTACTGGGGCGCGGGCTCGGGCTCCATCTTGTACTGGATCTCCAACCCCTACGGGGACCACTACGGTCAGTGGTATCACGCCGGTTGGGTTCAGAGGCTCCCCGACCTGCGCGAGCATCACTTCGAACTGTTCCAGCGCCTCGGGGGCTACGACAAGCGACTGGTCGGGCAAAGCGAAGGGCGGGAGCGAATAGCCCGGTCGCTCGCGCCGCTCTGCAGCCCGGAGTCGGACGAGGTCCTGGGCAAGCTCGGGGTCGAGAACATCAAGGCCCATCCGGGCAACTATCTGCGCAACGTGGGCTACAACACCGCGCGGCTCCTCCTCGACTGGCCGGATACGGTGCGAAAGTTCGGACCGGCGAGCAAGCGCATCGCGTCTTGCTCGGTCATCATTCTGATCGGCGTCGCGTTCGCGGTGGCACGACTCCTTCGAGGAAAGCTCGAACCCCACCCCCTCGTTCTCTTCGCCGCTTGGCTGTTCTTCTCCTATCTCGGCATGTTGTCGCTCGTATCGGCGGTGGGTCGCTACTTCGTGGTGATCGCTCCCGCGGGAATCGCCCTGTTCGCGCTGGCAGCGGCTCCTCTCCTCGACCGGTGGCTCGGAGCCACCCGCTCCACCCCGCAAGACACCCCATGACCCAGCCCGAAACGCTCGGCACCTCTCGTTCTCGGCGCCTGGCTTGGTGCGCGAGCAGCCTCTTCGTCGCCGCGATGCTCGGCTGCGATGAGTCGCCCTCTAGCCCCAGCACCTCCACCGCTTCGGCTCTGCCCGCCGCACCTGGCGCGGCCCTCCAGAAGGTGACGGTTCAGGCGAGCTTCGGCGGCAAGCCGTCGCCCGCGCGTCTTCACTTGAAGCGGGGGGCCGAAGCTTGGCTCCCGCAGAGCGGCGCGATCGCCTTCCGCGACCACCTCGTCTTCGACGCGCGCATCGAGTTCGAAGCTCCCGCGGGCGAATACGCCTACGAGATCGAGCGAGGCCCGACCTTCCGCGAGCAGCGGGGAACGCTCGTCGTCGCGGAGGGCAAAGAGACATCGCTCGACGTGAGCTTCGAGCGCCTGGCGGATCCCGAGGCGCTCGGTTGGTTCGCGGGCGACCTCCACAACCACCGCTCCGCGGCCGACACTCCCGAGCTCATGCGCACCGAGGAGCTGCGGGTAGCCCCGATCATCACCTGGTGGAATGGCATGATGAAGTACGACCCCGCGCAGGCAGAGGCCCGGCTCCTGCCGACTGGGGGCGTGCTGGATCAGACGGGCGGCGAAGACGAGCGGGTCGGGGGAGCCTTGATGTTCTTCGGGCTGAAGCAGCCGCTGTCGCTCCCTCCCCCGCTGATGGACGGCAAGCGTTATCTGCATTTCCACGGCGACCCTCGCTGCGAGCTCCCCACGGCGACGAGCCTCGCTCGCGAGGCCCAGAAGGATCCCGGCGCGCACGTCTCGCTGGAGAAGCCGTTCTGGTGGGACGGCCCCACCCACGTCGCGCTCGGGCTGATCGACAGCTTCCAGCTGGCGCACAACCACATGCGGCGAAAGGCGGCGAGCAACCGGACAGCGTGGGGCCGCGAGTGCGACAAGAAGCGCTTTCCCCACCCCGTTTTCGGCAACGGTGATTGCAGCGTCGACATCTACTACCAGTTCCTCGAGGCCGGGTTTCATTTGCCGCTCTCGGCCGGCAGCGCGTCGGGGGTTCACCTCAACCCGCTCGGGTATGACCGCGTGTACGTCCACACCGGGACGTTCGACCACCCGGAGTGGTGGCGCGGGCTGGCCCAGGGGCGAGCGTTCGTCACGAATGGACCGCTGCTGTTCGTCCGCGTCAATCAGCAGCTCCCCGGGCACACCTTCCGCCTCTCTGCGGGCGAGGCCTTGCCGCTCGATCTCGACGTTCAGATCTACTCCGACGCGAAGATCGCCAGCGTCGAGCTCGTTCAGAACGCAAAGGTCGTGAGCGAGGGCCGCCGAGATGACGATGGCCGCGTGCGCTTCGATGCCACGCCGCTGCGCGAGGGGGGCTGGTTTCTGATCCGGGCTCGCACGGTGGAGCCCCGCACCTTCCAGTTCGCGTCGACAGGGCCGTTCTACGTCGAAGTCGCCGACAGCCCGCCGCGCATCAGCCGCAGCGCCGCTGCGTTCTTCGAGGGCTGGGTCTCGGAGCGGATAGCGCTCATTCGCAAGGGAAAGGCCGACCCGCCCCGCCTCGAGGAGATGCTCGCTCCGCAGCTCGAGGCGCTGGAGGTCTACCGGAGGCTCGGCGCTCGGGCGACAGCTCCTTAGACCTGGCCTGGATCAATGGGCCATGCGGCCCTCCAACATGACTAAAATAGCTCAACGCCCGGTGTGTCAGCGAGAGAAGGCAACGAGTTTCCTGGGCTAGGAAATGCAGGTTGGTTTCCAATCGGCGCCGTCCACCGCAGGTTGCTTTCGCGCTGCCCGCGGCGGCTCATGCGGGCGCAGGCGAGGCTGAGCGCCTTGGCTCCCTCGATGCCGTTGAGCCGCGAGCCGTCCACTGCCCTTTTCCACGGCGACCAGCGCACCGCGCGTCGAGTCGGCGATAGGCAGTCTCTCGCCCCCTCGCGGACGGGGTCGAAGATCTCGAGCCAATTCCGTGTTCAACGCAATCTCCGGTGAGGCGATACGATTTCCGTTGGCCCACATGGTCACCCGAGGTACGAGCCTCGGCTTGGCCGTTCGGTTGAGTCGAAAGGGAATGTGATGACGAAGAAGCGCGCAACTCTGACGTTGGGAACGGTGCTCGCGGTGTGCGTGCCCGCCCTGGTAGTCGCTCAACAGTTCGTCGCTTCACGGACACCGTTCGGGACGAACGACCCGGTCACCGCCGCTGGGTTGAACCTTGCCACCGTCAACGCCTGTAAGATCGTCGTGCAGACGGGCGCCAGCGCTGTTTGCCCGCAGAATTTCGTCGTGCTCGGTGGCGGTTGTCGAACCGGTGCCGCGGGTCAGAACCTGCGCGGTTTTGGTCCGAGTTTCGGCGCCCCCGGCGCCTTCCCTGACCCAGACTCCTTCGAAGCCGATCTGTTTGCAAACGGAGCGGTGGACAATCGCGGCGATAGTAACCCGACTGGAAACAACCCGCAATGGGATCGGTTCAACTGCGAGCCGCAGACGGGCGCCACCATTCAAACCACGTATGCCACGTGTTGCCCTCTCGTTCCGGCCCAGTAACGAATGATGTCTCATGGGGCCTCTGTCATTTCGTTGGCAGTGCGGCGCGTGCCTCCGCGAGCATGAAAGGCGATGTCGCGTGACGAAGCGTAGCGTTCAGCGATCGGTGAAGCTGTTACGCGCCTTGATGGCGCTGGGCGTATTTTCCTGTGGCTTCGACTCGCGCGAAGTCCAGACGGTAGGGCCCGGCGCGCGGGGAGGCCAGGATACCCTCGATGCCGGTTCCGGAGGTTCCGCGGGTGCGGACTCGGTGGGCATGGATCTGAGCGGCACGTCAGGCTCACCGTCGGAACAGCCGGGGGCTCTCGCCACGCCCCTCGACGGGGCGGACATGCAGGCCGGGGGCGCCGTGCGCTGCGACGAGAGCGGAAGCTGCGAATGCCAGGGCGATGGCGGGGCCTGCGAGCCGTTGCCACTGCCGTCGTGCGACGCTGGGGCAGACTGCGCGCCGGGCTGTACCGGCTGTACCATCGCCGACGAGTGCGTCGGCGCAGGCGCGACGAACCCGGTGAATCCGTGTGAAGTGTGTGCACCGACGCAGAACCCCGTCGACTGGTCGAACGCCGAGGGCGTGAGCTGTGACGATGGCGCGTTCTGTACGACGGAGGATACTTGTCGGGATCGCGTGTGCTCGGGCACGCCACGACGCTGTGAGGACGGCGTCGCCTGCAACGGCGACGAGACATGTGACGAGGCAGCAGACACATGCGCCGCGGGGCAGCTGCAGTGCGGCACCAACGCCGTTTGCGATCTGATCACCGGCGCCTGCGTCAACACGTGCAACGGTTGCATCATCAACGGCACGTGCGTGCCGAGCGGCGTCGAGCAAGCCGGCAACCCGTGCTTCGTGTGTGACCCTGCGCGGTCGACGACGCAGTTCAGTGCCGTCGCCGGCAAGAGCTGCGGTGCAGGGCCTGGCACCTGCTCGGGGCAGGACACCTGCAACGCCAACGGCGTGTGCCAGCCGAACCACCAGACCGCCGGCACGCCGTGCGGAAACAGCGCGTCGGGCGCGTGCAACGCCCCCGACACCTGCAACGGCGAGGGCGCCTGCCAGTCCAACCTGGCCGCGAACGGTAGCACCTGCAGCGACGGGCTGTTCTGCACGTCGGGCGACGCCTGCCAGGGCGGCAGCTGCACGCCGACGGGACTGGTCAACTGCGGCGGAAGCGCCTTGCAGTGTAACAACGCGGCGGGGCGCTGCGAATGCACCGGGTGCACCGTCAACGGGGTCTGCCTCGCCGCGGGAACCGTGAACCCGAACAACTCCTGCCAGATTTGTGATCCGACGCGGGCGACGAGCGGCTTCAGTCCCAACGCCGCGGGAACGCTGTGTGGCGAGGGCCCGGTCGTTTGCTCGAACCAGGATACCTGCAATGCCCAGGGGCTCTGCGTTCCAAACCACGCTCCGGTGACTCAAGCTTGCGCCGGTGGCAACTGCAACGGCAACGGCGGCTGCCAGGCGACGCCGGCGCCACCACAATGCGACGAATGCGAGACGCTTCAGGGGAATGCTTGCGTTCCGGTCGGTGGCGATGCTCCCTGTTCGGTCGACGACCGGGCCGGTCGTTGCCACACGGCGGGGGTCTGCTCGGAGCGGTGTGTCGTCGGCGTCTCCCGTGTAGGGTGCCTGGCCCAATGAGCTCGCGCCCGGCGACCGCCGCTGGAGCAGCCGCAGGTTAAAGGGGACGCGCAGCTCGCGCGCCGCTGGCGATACGCTTCACGCCAAAGCAACGCTCGCTCGTGGTGCTAGCGAGGCAGCACGAACTCGGTACCGGCGCGACGGTAACCGTTTCGAGCGTGGGGTCGAAGGTCCGATGCCGGGCGTGTGAATCGATCCGCACGACAAACACGGCAAACAACCAGGAGTTGGGTCAGTGCGTCGAACGGCTGGTCCAGGACAGATCGAGGCAGTTCATCGGTCGGGGACGCATTGCAGCGGCCCTTCGTGCCTCGACCGCAGGCGCCCGAGAAGGCGTTGCAGCGGGGCAACCGCTCACCCAGGGTCGGCAAGCGGAGGGCGCCGGGGAAGGTTCGGCGGTCGGCGAGCGGCCGCATCAGGAGGCAAGCCCGGCGAGGCGATGCCGGTGGTGGCGCGCGAACTCGGGGCATCGGTGCGCGAGCTGCATCGGCCGTTGGCGCTACTGAAGCAGGGCGGTCGAGTGAAGAGCGGGGACCGAGCCGGGACCCCACATTCCCGAAAAAGTAACCTCGATCACGCTTGATTGGGACCTAGAGGCTACCCCGCTACAGATACATGTGCAGCTGCGCCTGGAGCATGTCGGAGCGCTGGTCGCGCTGGACGTAGTCGACCCGCAGGTCGAGGTGCGGCCCGAAGAACCAGTTCACGGTCAGCCACTTTCCAACCCGCGTCACTCCGTCGCCGTTGCGCGCAGAATCCGCGTCGGATCTGCCGCGATCGAGGCGTTCGTAGCTGGCGGCGAGGTGCAGCCCCTGGATCGGCTCGACGTCGAGGGTGAGCATGCCGACGTAACCGACGCCTGCGCCGGTGTTCTTCAGCACGTCAGCCTCGGCCAGCACCACGAGGGGCGTCCAGGGCGCGTAACGCGCGGTGAGCCCGTGCGCCTGGCGCGATACGGCGCCGCGATCGAGGTCGAGATCGCGCGGGGCGACGAGCACCATCGAGCTCGCGCCGACCGCCAGCCGGCGCAGCGCGAGCCACTCCAGATAGGCGCTGTAGCCGCGCCACTGGAACGCGGAGTCACCCACCTGGAGGTTGCCGAGCGCCGCCATAAGCTCCCCGCGCAGCGGGCCGCTCGAATACGCGGCCGAGATGCCGTGCAGCTGGTCTGACTCGCGATCGGTCAGCGTCTCGGAGCGCACCCACGCCGTGTGCTCGGGGCCACGGATGCCGAACGGCAGGTTCATGCGTCCAGCGCGCAGCATGAGCTGATCGGTCAGCGAATAACCCAGCCAGTGGTTGCGCGAGACGAGCAGCACCCCCTCGTCATCCACGTCGCCGATCAGCTTGGCCTTGCTGGCGTGCTCGTAGCGATCGGAGGCGCGTGACACGCCGAGGCTGACGCCGAGCGTGAAGCGATCGAAGAACGCAGCGCCGTACAGGTCGGCTTGCATCGGAAACGCGACCGTGCGCTCCGTCTCCCGATCGGAGGTGAGCATGCCGCGGAAGCTGCCGCCGAACCGCACGGCGTCGGGCTCGACGACTCCGAACGCGAACTGGGCGAGCTCCGTCGGCGGCGAAGCGCTCCAAGGCTGCGCGAGCAAGCGCTCGCCCATCACACGCCCCATGCCGGTCAAGGTCTCGCCCCCCATCGGATCGACGTGACAGCCGGCGCACTCGGCGAAGCCGTGGCGAATCATCCAGGCGTAAGCGTGCGCCGGGCTGACGACGAGCTGCGCGCCCAGCACGATCAGCCAGAACGCGAGCCGGCAGAGCGCCGTCCTCTGCGCCTGGCGCCGCGTCTCGGTCCATCCAAGCTGGGACTGTTCCATGCCCCCCGTAATGACTCCTTTCGGCGGCTGGAGGCAAGGCCGTCGCCCTCTGCGTCGACGTGCGTACATGAGCCCAGATTCGCCGCTCCCACCGCTTCGCTTGCGTCGTGACAGCGGTTCGCCCAAGCTAGGCGCCATGTGCAGAGCGACGGTCAGCTCACGGGGCGTCGTGCCCACTGCGCCCGGCCGTACCCCTGCCCGTGGCATCATCGCCTGGAGGGTCATCGCGCGAGGTTTCGCCACGGTGGCGGCCGCGATGCGGTGGGAG